>Ga0315899_10000673_pt1 | contig 40656 bp, 36 predicted proteins | sample LakEriMetagenome_2_FD_203518 | JGI IMG/M metagenome (GOLD analysis project Ga0315899, IMG submission 203518) | Freshwater fungal communities from buoy surface, Lake Erie, Ohio, United States - Buoy 4 MA112 | ecosystem: Environmental > Aquatic > Freshwater > Lake | place: USA: Lake Erie, Ohio...
TCCGACGGGGTCGTGACCAACCAACAATTCGACGCGTGTCGCCCTCGCCCCACTCGTCCACGCAACTGGTGCAATTGCGCGATTCCGAATCGATCGGCATCGAGGATCACCATCACGGTCGCGTTGGGCACGTCGACGCCCACCTCGATCACGGTGGTGGCCACCAACACGTCGGTGTCACCACGACGGAAGCGGTCCATCACCGCCTCCTTGTCAGCCGACGACATTCGCCCGTGCAACAAACCGATGCGTAATCCGCCCAACTCGGTGGACGACAATCGCTCGACGGTTTCCTCCGCGCTGGCCACCTCGAGTTTCTCGCTCTCCTCGATGAGCGGACACACGACGTAGACCTGACGCCCGGCGGCCACCTGCGCGCGCACGTCGGACCACACCTCCTCCTCGGCTTCCGGACCGTCGGCGGATCGGGTGACGATCGGGGTTCGACCCGGAGGCTTCTCGTCGAGAACGCTGACGTCGAGGTCGCCGTAGACGGTCATGGCCGCGGTGCGCGGAATGGGAGTGGCGGTCATCACCAGCACATCGGGGACCGCCCCGCCCTCCTCGCCCTTGGCTCGCAACGCCGCGCGTTGTTCGACTCCGAAACGATGCTGCTCGTCGACGACGACCACCCCGAGACTGTGGAAGTTCACCGTGTCCTGGATGAGCGCGTGCGTGCCGATGGCGATGTCGACCTTGCCATCGGCCAGGCCAGCGAGAATGTCGCGCCTCTTCTCGGCGGTCACGCTGCTCGTGAGCAATTCCACCCGCACGTCACGCTCTCCGTCGAGCGTGTCGTCGGCGGGAACGCGCAGACCCTCGAGAAGTCGACGAATACCGACGGCGTGTTGTTCGGCCAGGACCTCAGTGGGAGCCATCAACGCACCTTGGTGCCCGCCCTGCACCGCCACCAACATCGCCGACACAGCCACCAGCGTCTTGCCCGCCCCCACGTCGCCCTGCAACAACCGATGCATGGGCGTCGACGAGGCCAGATCGGATTCGATCTCGGCGATGACCCGACGCTGCGCCCCGGTGAGGTCGTAGGGCAACCCGTTGTGGAAGCGACGAACCAGCTCGCCGTCGATCACGTGCGTGCAACCCACCGAACCTCGTTCGAATGCCCTCTTTCGCATGACGAGAACCAGCTGCACGCGCAACAACTCGTCGAAGGCCAGCCGGCGCCGAGCCGCCTCCTTGTGAGCGAAAGTCTCCGGGACATGGATGCCGATCAACGCGGCATCCCGGTCCATCAACGAGCACCGCTCGCGAACGTGCTTGGGCAACGGATCACTGATTCCACGGGCCTTGCAACGCGCCAGGGTTTCGTCGACCGCGCGCAACACGGACCACGACGGCAGGTCCACCTTCTCGCTTTGCGGATACACGGCCACGATGGGGCGTGGACGTTCGTCGGGGTCGCCCAACACGTCGACGGTGGGGTTGGTCATTTGTTTGACGCCGTTGAATCTTCCGATGCGACCGAACACCGCCACCAACGAGCCGATCTTCAGTTGCTTGGCGCGGTACGGCTGATTGAAGAAGACCAACGAGAGCCGACCGCTGTCGTCGGCCACCGTCGCGGTCACCCGGGACGGGCCGCGACGAGGACCGGGAGGCGGTCCGTTCACCGATCTCAATTCGCCGATGACGAGCACCTCGACGCCTTCGGCGGCGTCAGCGATGGGAGCTTCGCGGGTGCGATCGATCCAACGCCGCGGGTAGTGCGTGAGCAGTTCGAGCAGATTCGAGATTCCAAACTTGGCGAAATTGTCGGCCCTCTTGGCGGCACCCACCGCCTTCAGGCGAGAGATGGGAATGGTGGCCAATTCGGCCAACGTGATCGGGGACTTCGCGTCCGCGTCGGCCACGGGTCACCGATTCATTCGACGCCGAAAAGGTAGGGGTAGAGCGGTTGTCCCCCACGGTGGCGTTCGACTTGGACACCCGGACGTTCGGCGACGAGCCACGACTCGATGGCCGCGGTCGCCGATACCGTGGCATCGGTTCCCTCGATCACCGAGACGATCTCGCTCGATTCGTCGACCAATTGCGCGAGCAACGCGACCACCGCGCCGTCGAGTGTGCCACTGACGGCCACGATGCCGTCGCCACGAACGAGACCGATCCAGTCCCCGGTGGTGACCGGACCCGCGTCGCTGGACGAATCACGCACGGCTTGGGTGATTTCACCGGTGACCATGGCCTCGATCGAGGAGTTCATCGAGGACGAGTTCTCGTCGACATCGGCTTCGGGGTCGTACACGACCAAAGCCGCCAGGGCCTCGGGCATGGAACGAGTGGGCACCACGCGCACGTGCTTCGCCGTGAGCGCGTCCAATTGCTCGGCCACCGGAATGATGTTCTTGTTGTTCGGCAGAACGACCACCTGCTGCGCGTTCACCGCCTCCACCGCGGCCAACAACTCGGCGGTGGAGGGATTGAGCGTTTGTCCGCCCGTGACGATGCCCTGTACGCCCAACTGACCGAACAATTCCTCGAGGCCGCTTCCACTGCACACCGCCACCACCGCGGTGGTGACCGCCGGCAGACCGGCCGCGGAACGAGCGGCGTCATGGGCGGCGTGCCGTTCGGCGACCTCTTCGAAGAGGTCGGTGACGCGAATCTGTTTGGGGCGACCACCCAGATCGATGGCCACTTCGATCGCGGCACCGATGTCGTTGGTGTGCACGTGGCAATTCCAAAGACCGTCACCGCCCACCACCACGATCGAGTCGCCGATCTCGCCCCAATCGGCCTTGAAGGCCTCGATCTTGTCGTCGTCGAGGTGAAGGAAGTACATCACCTCGTAGCGCAGGTCGGCGACCGACATCTCGCCGTGCTGATCCGGAGCGGACAACGAGGCGACCGCGGCCGGTAGCGGTTCGTCGAGAGCGTCGCCACCGATGGAATCCGCGGGCGAGGGAATGGGTTCGCCGTCGACCACGTTGAGAGCGGCGTCGAGCAACAACAGGAATCCGGCGCCACCCGCATCGACCACGCCCGCGTCCTTCAACACCGGCAACATGTCGGGCGTGGCGTCGAGAGCACGACGACCGGCGTCGCGCGCCGCGCGCAGCGTCGCACCCAAGGTGGCACCCGTGGCCGCCGAGGCCTTGGCCGCTTCGCTGGCTTCGCGAACCACCGTGAGAATCGTTCCTTCGATCGGCTTGAGCACGGCCTTGTACGCGGCCGTGGATGCCTCGCTGAGGGCCTCGGCCACTTCGGTGGCGGTGCTGCTGGCCGTGGAGGACAGACGTCCGGCCAGACCCCTCAGGATCTGGGACAAGATGACGCCGGAGTTTCCACGGGCCCCCATGAGCGATCCGTGCGAGATGGCCTGACAGGTGGGCTCGATGTCGGGGCCGGCCTGATCCAGCTCGGCCACCACGGCATCCAGGGTGCGGGCCATGTTGGTTCCGGTGTCTCCGTCGGGGACGGGGTACACGTTGAGGCGATTGATCCGCGGTGCATGCTCGCGGACGGCGTCTCGGAAGGCGACCACGGTGCGACGCAGGCGATCGGCGTCGAAACGCTCCCCGGCCCCGTCGGGCGCCAGAACTGGTGGGTTCACCCGCCCGATGGTAGTAGTCGGGGGCGAGACGAACGTGACCTCCGGGCACCCAATCTCCGGCCCGGTGTCCGACCCCGCCTCAGGGGGCCCGAAAACCGGCCGGCATGACATTGGGAGCCGGGGAAATCCGCTGGTAGCGTCTCGTGATCGAGATCGTGACCCCGGCGTTGCCGGCACGACGGAGAGTCGGAGAAAGAACCTGCCATGGCATCAGTGTGTGAAGTCTGCGGAAAGCGTCCCTCGTGGGGCATGTCGGTGTCGCACTCGCACGTGCGCACGAAGCGCCGTTGGAACCCGAACATCCAGCGCATCCGCGCTCTGGTGAAGGGCACCCCCACCCGCCTGAACGTGTGCACCGGCTGCATCCGCGCCGGCAAGGTGACCAAGGTCAGCCGCGGCACCGCCGCCTCGGACAAGTGACCGCCTGAGCAATGCAAGGAGTGGTCAAAGCCTTCGACCCGGGAACGGGCACCGGCCTGATCCTGCGCGACACCGATCTCGGCGAACTCGAGCTGGCCGCCGATGCACTGGAGGGAAGCATCTTTCGCATGCTGCGTCCCGGCCAGCGTGTCGTATTTGACGTGAACGATGAGGGCCTCGCCACCCGCCTGCGCCTAGGTTCGGAGTCTGACATGGGCACCCCGGGTTACTGACCCGGCCCACCAACCACACATCACCACCATCCACGGCGACCCCACGCCGAAGGAGCTCACCATGGCCGGCACCAGCAACAACGAACGTCTCAAGCAGTGGGTGGCCGAGTGGGCCGCGGTGATGCAGCCCGACGACATCTATTGGTGCGACGGCACCGCCGAAGAGTACGACCGCCTGTGCTCGTTGCTGGTCGACAGCGGCACCTTCACCAAGCTCGACGAAGCCAAGCGCCCCAACAGTTACTGGGCGCACTCCGATCCGGGCGACGTGGCTCGCGTGGAGGACCGAACCTTCATCTGCTCGACCGACAAGGACGATGCCGGCCCCAACAACAACTGGCGCGAACCTGCCGAGATGCGCGACGAGATGAAGCGCCTCTACGCCGGCTGCATGAAGGGCCGCACCATGTACGTGGTGCCGTTCAGCATGGGGCCGCTCGGATCCCCCATCGCCCACATCGGCGTGCAGTTGACCGACTCCGCCTACGTTGCGGTCAGCATGCGCATCATGACCCGCATGGGTCAGGGCGCCCTCGACGTGTTGGGCAACAGCGACTGGGTGCCGTGCTTGCACTCGGTGGGCGCTCCCCTTGCTCCCGGCCAAAAGGACGCCTCGTGGCCGTGCAATCCCGACAACAAGTACATCGTCCACTTCCCCGAGACCCGCGAGATCTGGTCCTACGGTTCCGGCTACGGCGGAAACGCGTTGTTGGGCAAGAAGTGTTTCGCGTTGCGCATCGCCTCGGTGATGGCCCGCGACGATGGTTGGCTCGCCGAGCACATGCTCATCCTGAAGCTCACCAACCCCGCCGGTGAGGCCAAGTACATCGCGGCCGCGTTCCCGTCGGCGTGCGGCAAGACCAATCTCGCGATGCTGGTGCCCACCATTCCGGGTTGGAAGGCCGAGACCATCGGCGATGACATCTGCTGGATGAAGTTCGGCCAGGACGGTCGTCTGTACGCGATCAACCCCGAGGCGGGCTTCTTCGGCGTCGCTCCCGGCACCGGCTACGACACCAACGCCAACGCCATGCACACGTTGTGGGGCAACAGCATCTTCACGAACACCGCGCTCACCTCCGACGGCGACGTGTGGTGGGAAGGCATGAGTGAGGACAAGCCCGCTCGCGCCACCGACTGGAAGGGCAACGCCTGGACGCCCGAGACCGAGACCCCGGCGGCGCACCCGAACGCGCGCTTCACCGCTCCGGCGTCGCAGTGCCCGTCGGCCGCCCCCGAGTGGCAAGATCCGGCCGGAGTGCCGATCTCGGCGATCTTGTTCGGCGGACGTCGTCGCACCACGGTCCCACTGGTGACCCAGGCCTTCGACTGGGAGCACGGTGTGTTCCTGGGCTCGATCATGGCCTCGGAGACCACGGCGGCCCAGCAGGGTGCTGTCGGCAACTTGCGTTTCGACCCCATGGCGATGCTGCCCTTCTGCGGATACAACATGGCCGACTACTTCGCCCATTGGTTGGCCGTGGGGGCGAAGGCCGACGCGTCGAAGTTGCCCCAGATCTTCTTCGTGAACTGGTTCCGTCGCGACGAGGACGGCCGCTTCCTGTGGCCGGGATACGGCGAGAACAGCCGCGTGCTGAAGTGGGTGTTCGAGCGCGTGAACGGTTCCGCCGATGCGGTGAAGACGGCCATCGGACTGTTGCCCGCGCCGGGTGCGCTCGACCTGAACGGCCTCGACGTGAGCAAGGACGACCTCGAAGAACTGCTGAGCGTGGACGCGGATGGTTGGAAGTCGGCGTTGCCGCAGATCAAGGACCATTACGCGCAGTTCGGGCCGAAGTTGCCCGCGACACTGACCGCGCAGCTGGACTCCCTCGCCTCCGCCCTCTAATTACCTAATTGCGACAATTTGTCGCTTTGTGTACACGAGTCATGTACACAAAGCGACAAATTGTCGCATTTTGGTTAGGAGACTTGGCCGACCAGGAGGGCTCGGATCCCCAGGCCCATGATGAACAACCCGCCGAACCCGTACAGCAAGTACAGCCGGTGCTTCATCTGGTTCCGGTACGAGTAGATGATCGCCACCGCGATGATTCCCACGAACCCGTAGAACGCGTGGAACTGCGGGAACTCGATCTTGTACCTGTTCACCACGATCACGCCCAGCGTCACCTGCACGAACATCGTCAGCTGGGCCAGCAGGGTGAACCACCACAGAGCGCGGGTGCGCAGCGACTCGAACTTGTGGGCGCCGAGCGACCAGAACCCGGCCAGGCCGTTCGCGATGATCACGTACCAGGCCCACGACTCGTGTAGGTCCACCAACATCAACGCGTTCATGATTCCCGAGACCTTAGATGACCCGCGCGCGCACGACCTAGATGCCGCTGACCCATTCGCCACACGTCACGCCACCGAACAGGGCCAGAGTGACGCCGTTCGGAGCGTCGTTGGACAACGAACCCGACACCAGACCTCGGGCTCCCGAATCGATGTCGAAGCCGGCCCCGAACACGTCGTCGCTGTACACGTCGGCGTTGGGGTGCGCCGCCAACACCTCGTTGACAGTCGCCCCGAGCGTGATTCCGCCCTCGGTCGCCGGTCCGACGGGTTCGGGCATGGTCGTTCCCACCGGTCCGAAACGCCAGCCATAGAAATGCAGGCGACCCGAGGCCACCTCGCTCTCGTCACCGAAGAGCAACAACAGGTCGCCCCAACGGACCCCGCGAACCTGGTCGCCGGGGCAGAGTCCGAATTCCGACGCCGAGTCAACATAGCCACTGTCACTGTCGGGCCGACCCAGCACGGTCTCCACAAAGGAGATGGCACCCTCGGCATCCACACCGAATCTCACGTCGCCCAACGAGTCACCCCGCAATACCAGCTTGGCGGCCGCGGGGACGGTGGTCGTGATGTCGACCGCGATCGTCGTGGTGGACTCGGGAACCCCCGTGGTGGTCACCATGGGGGCCAACGTCGACGCCGAGGTAGTCGACACGTTCGTGGGCAACGGAGCCAAGGTGTCCGATCCCCCGCCGTCGCCACCACACGCGGCGACCACGAAGGCAACAGCGACGAGATGCACGAAACGTGGAGCGACCCGACCCGACGAGGACGACATGTCCCTCAGTCTGCCCGATCGGCGGATCATCGTGTCGGCAGGTCGATCAGCGAATCAACGTGTCGGCTTGTCGATCAACGAATCAGCGTGTCGGCCAGCCGACCCGTGCGCACCAGTGACGGACGTGCTGAATCGTCGACATCGACAATGGTGACCGATGCGTTGTCGAGACTCGAAATCACCAGACGATCATCGCCACGACACGCACCGATCAACGCGTTGATGGCGATGAAGTGGCTGAATATCACGGTGTCGCGGGTCAATCCGGTCACGTAACCCACCACGTCGTCGCGGAACTCGGTGTAGCGCGGCCCGAGGTCCGCCCACGTGCCCGCCATCGCCGTTCGCAACCATTCGACACGCTCGCCCAACGGGACGCCCTCTGGCGACGGGATCTCGGCCACCAGCGGCTGGATGGTCACCGGGTCGTACTTCCACTTCGCCGACAGGAACGCGGCGGTCTCCCGACATCGTCGCAACGGACTGGACACCAGGGGCATGTCGGGAAGGATCGACAACGCTTCGGCCGTGGCGGCGGCCTGTCGACGGCCCTCGTCGTCCAGGCCCGGATCCGGATCCGTGTCCCAACCGGCCGACGCTCGTCCGTGGCGAACCAAGTACACCCGAGTCACAGCAACCACCCTGCTTTCGCTCCGCCCGGCGCACCGGGCTCGATGAACCACTCCGTGCCGAACGCGATGGCGAAGACCTCCGGCGGCATCTGCACGAAGAAGCCGCTGTCCGTCATCTGACTCGCGTGACACATGATCGAACGACGCTTCTGATCGATGAAGGCCGACACGTCGACGGCCATCGTGATCTCGTCCTCGGTGGATCCGAACGGATTGCCGTCGTCGGCCGGGCCCTCGGGATCCCAGTCCTCGGAGCGATCGGGGTTCTCGTTCATCATGGCGACCATTCGCGTGCGGTTCATGGTGCTCTCGAACAGCCGTACGTTTCCGTGCAGTTCCGCCGCGCGATGCCCCACACGATGCACCTGGATGTGGTCGGGGTGCCCGTAACCGCCATGCCAGTCGTAACACGTCATCACGTCGACGTTCTCGTCGCGCAGGATTCGCACCAACCTCTCGGACGCCTCCTCCACGTCGGCGCCGATGAACGCACCGGGTTCGTCGTTCTGGGGCCAGCCGGTCATGCCGCTGTCGTTGTACCCCAACCAGAAAACCGCGTGCACCCCGAGGACCTCGGCCGATCGCTCGGTTTCCTGACGTCGCCGATCGGCCAGAGTCTCCCCCTTCATCAGGTCAGGCGGGTTCTCCCCGTGTCGTCCGTCGGTGGCGATCACCAACACCACGCGATGACCCTCGCTCACCGCCCGCGCGATGGTGCCACCGGTCGCGATCGACTCGTCGTCCGGATGCGCGTGGAAGCAGAGAAGCGTGCTCACGCGTCGACCACGGCGCCCGAGGTGAGTAGACGCTCGACCTCGGTGGAGGGAAAGCCCCACGATTCGAGGATCTCGCGCGAATGCTGACCGGGATGCGCCGGAGCCGATGCCACCTCGGGCACGGTGCGCGAGAAACGCGGCGCGGGACCGGGCTGCTTGATGCCCGCCACATCGATGATCATGTTGCGTTCCACGTTGTGCGGGTGAGTCGCCGCTTCACTCATGGTGAGCACCGGCGCGAAACACACGTCGGTCGCCTCCATGATCGAACACCATTCGTCGCGGGTCTTCGACTTGAACACTTCGGCGATGCGCTTCTTCAGATGGGGCCATTGAGACTTGTCCATCTGCTTGGCGAACTCGGGATCACCCTCGAGACCCGTGAGCTTCAACAGTTCGGCGTAGAACTGGGTTTCGATGGAGCCGATGGAGATGTACTTGCCGTCCTTGCACTCGTAGGCGTCGTAGAAGTGGGCGCCGGTGTCGAGAAGATTCGTTCCACGAGCGTTCTCGTCATGAACGCCCATCTGAGAAAAGGCCCAGAACATGGTCATCAGCACCGCGGTGCCGTCGACCATCGCCGCGTCCACCACCTGACCCTTTCCACTCTTCACCGCCTCCAACAGTCCGCACACCACGCCGAAGGCCAGGAACATTCCACCACCGCCGAAGTCACCCACCATGTTCATGGGCGGAACCGGACCCTCACCGGCGCGACCGAAGTGCGCCAATGCACCGGCCAACGAGATGTAGTTGATGTCGTGACCGGCCGCATTCGCGTACATGCCGGTCTGTCCCCAACCGGTCATACGACCGAACACCAACCGCGGGTTGCGCGCCAGACACACATCGGGGCCGACTCCCAGACGTTCCATCACGCCGGGCCGGAAGCCCTCGATCAACGCGTCGGCTGACTCCACCAACTTCAACAACGTCTCCACACCCTCGGGGTTCTTCAGGTCGATGGCGATGTTGCGACGACCACGCTGCAAGATGTCGAACCCGGGAGTGTCGGGAGCCGGACCGCGCACCGCCTGGCTGCGCTCGACGCGGATGACCTCGGCGCCCATGTCGGACAGCATCATGGCCGCGAACGGGCCGGGTCCGATACCGGCGATCTCGATGACTCGGTAACCAGCAAGCGGTCCGGGCATGTGTGTTCTCCTCGGTGAATGGTCGACGACGTCGACGATGAACTGTGAGCCGACGGCGTCGGGCGTGAACCGATCGTATTCAGCGACCCGTGGTACGACGCCACTCGGCAAGACGCACGTGGGCGTGGATCGCCGACACCACCATTGGCTGGATCGGCTCGGGAATGTCGTGACCCATGTCGGCGATCATCAGCATCGTCGAACCGGGCACCAATTCGTGGGTGCGTCGTCCACCGCTGGGCGGGATGAGCGTGTCGTCCGTGCCGTGGATGACGAGCGTCGGCACGGTCAGATTCGCCAAGGCCTCGTGTCGACGTCCGCTGGCGTAGATGGCGGCCAACTGGCGGGCCGAACCCTCGGGATAGAAACTTCGGTCGTACGAACGGGCGGCGTCGGTCTTCACCTTCATCTCGTCGAAGTAACGCTTGGACTGCCACACGCCGTACTTCGGACTGGCGTCGATGTAGGCCTGTCGCTCGGTCTCGGGCGGGGACAACAAGGCCTCGGCCGCTTCGGGTGTCGGTGAACCGAATTCCGGTTCACCGGTCATCGACATGATCGACGTCAGCGAACGAACGCGCCTCGGATGCTCGATCGCCATGTGTTGCACGATCATGCCACCCATCGACGCACCCACGATGTGGGCCGAGTCGACTGCGAGATGATCGAGCAGGCCGACCGCATCGAGTGCCATGTCGGACAACGTGTACGGCACCTCCGGAGCGGGTTCGTTGGCGAACACGGCGGCCATCACCGGACCGGGATCCACCATGACGCCATCCAGCTTCGACGACAGGCCACAGTCTCGATTGTCGAATCGCACCACGTGCAACCCGAGCCCGGCCAAGGCCCGACAGAAGTCGTCGGACCAGGCGATCATCTGGGCCGTGAAGCCCATCACCAACAACAACGTCGGATCCGAGGGTGATCCGAAGGTCTCGTACTCGATCTCGATGCTTCCGACGTTGGCCGGCACGGTCGCTCTGGGCATGGAGCGACACTATCCCGTGGCTCCGTACTACCTTTGAGCCATGACTTCCGGAATGTTCCCCAACGTCCGCTTCGGTGTCCACACCGGACTCCAGCACACGTCGTACGACGTCCTGCAACCGCTGTGGCAACGCATCGAGGAATTGGGATTCGACTGGATCTCGATCTGGGACCACTTCTACGGAGCCACCGGCAAGCCCGACGATGCGGCCTGCTACGAAGCCGTCGCCATGCACACCGCGCTGGCCACCGCCACCAAGAGGATTCGCGTCGGCTCGCTCGTGTATTCCGTGGGCTACCGCCACCCGGCGGTGTTGGCCAAGATGATCACCGCCATCGACCACATCAGCGGTGGTCGCGCCGACCTCGGACTCGGTGCCGGTTGGGCCGTCGTCGAGTACGACGCGTACGGAATCCCCTTCCCCGGGGTCAAGACCCGCATGGATCAACTCGAAGAAGCCATCCAATGCGTGCGCGGACTCCTGCACGACGACGTCACCGACTTCGACGGTGAATGGTTCTCCATGAAGGGTGCGCGCAACGAACCGCGCCCCGTCCAACAGCGTCTCCCGATCTGGGTCGGTGGCGGCGGAGAGAAGCGCACCCTCAACATCGCCGCGCGTTACGCGGACGGATGGAACGTGCCCTTCATCTCGCCCGAGGCCTTCTCCCATAAGAGCGCCGTTCTCACCGAGCATTGTGTGCGGGTCGGTCGCGATCCCAAGTCGGTGAAACGCACCGTGAACGTCGGCATCGCCTGGACCGAGGAAAGCTTGCGAGCTCAGTTCGGAATGTTGGCCGACGGAGTGCGTCCCGGAGTTCTCACCGGTTCCGACGAGGAAGTGATCGACCGCATCGGCCAGTACGTCGAAGCCGGGGCCGAGCAGATCAACCTGGCTTTGCGCGCACCGTTCGATCGTGATGCTCTCGAACGATTCGGCGCCACCCTCGCGCTGAAATGACCGTCGTGCGGGTCACCGCACCCGGGCGCGTCAACCTCATCGGCGACCACACCGACTACACGGGCGGCCTCGTGTTGCCCATGGTCCTCGAACGGCGAACCGTGATGGAGGGACACCGCACCGACGACGGAATGGTCCGCGTGTCTTCGGCCGACCAGGCGGGAACGGCCGTGTTCCCGTTCGACGTGGACGAACCCGACTCGGTCGAGCCCCACTGGGCCCGTTACGTGGCCGGAATGGTACGAGAGTTGCGGCTCCTCGGGATGTCGACCACCGGGTTCGAAGCATCGATCACCACTGACCTACCCATCGGGGCCGGCCTGTCGTCCAGCGCCGCCCTGGAGATCGCCACCGGTCGATTCCTTCGCGCGGTCGTCGGACCGGACACCATCGACGATGTGACGATGGCATTGGCCGCGCAACGAGCCGAGCATCATGCTTCGGGCGTGCCATGCGGGATCATGGACCAGTTGTGCATCGCCGTCGGCCAACACGGAACCGCGACCTTGATCGACTGCCACGACCTCGCTTTCCGTCATGTCGCGTTACCCGATTCGATCGACGTGGACGTGCGATTCGTAGCGCATCGCACCTTGGTCGGAAGCGAGTACTCCGATCGAGTGGCCGATTGCCGCGAAATCGAACGACGAATCGGTCCGCTTCGGTTGGCCACGACGGTCGACGCGAACTCGCTGAACGATGCGCGACTGCGACGACGAGCACGTCACGTCGTTTCCGAGAATCAGCGGGTGCGCGACGCGGTGGCCGCCATCGAGGTCGCCGACATGTTCGAGTTCGGTCGTCTCATGACCGAGTCCCATCGCTCGTTGGCCTCCGACTACCAGACGTCCACCCCGAACATGGATCACGCCGTCGAGCGCCTGCTGGCGGAACCCGATGTTCTCGGTGCCCGCATGACGGGAGGCGGTTTCGGTGGCTGTGTGGTGGCGATTCGTCGACGAGACTGATGCTCAGCCCAAGAGTCGGCGCTTCTCGCGCTCGAACTCGTCCTGACTGATCGATCCCCGGTCACGAAGTCCCTCGAGCTTCTCCAACTGGGTGGCGACGTCGCTCACGCCTCGTCCCCCACCGACCCGATGGCCGTTCTCCTCGATCTGAGCATGAATGAGTCGTTGCACTTCGTCCGGCTTGCGCACGTCGGAGAATCGCTGTTGACCGTCCTCGCCGCCCGATTCGATCAACAGATCGCCGGCGCGGATCAACTTCTCGAAGATCGTCTGTTGGAAGTTGATGTTGTTCACCCTCTCCAACGGAATGGCGATGCCCTGCTTGGCGAACACCCCACTCCGATAGATGAGTCGATCCGAGGTGACCACGAAATGCGTGCTGCGCCACTGCAACCAACGGACACCGAGCCACAACGTCGAGTAGAGCGCCCCGATCCCCGTCACCCAATGCAGAACGGTCCCCAGATCGCCGGAGAGCTGGGTCAATGCCATCAACCACAACACCACGGTCAGCAAGGTGGCACCACCGGGCTGGGCGAAATGCCACCAATGTGGCTTCAGATCCACACTCACGACCTCGCCGTCGAACAACAACTTCTCCGGGAACGAGGGATTCAGGATCGACGGCTTGCGGTGGTGGTCGGACCCGTGCTCCATGACCCGAGAGTAGTCCCACACCGTGCGCCTACGATGGCGAGGTGCCCGACCGACCCGACGTTCGACCCCTCGAAGAATCGATCGACGTCGAGCGCGAGACCACGGTCGCCGATCTCCTCGACGACCTGGACGGCCATCAGCGCCGCGCCGTCACGTCGGACGCGCCACTGCTGGCCATCATCGCCGGAGCCGGATCGGGAAAGACGCGGGTGCTCACCCGTCGTGTGGCTCATCAGTGCCTCACCGGAGTCGCCGAGCCATCGCACGTGGCCGTGCTCACCTTCACTCGCCAAGCGGCGTTCGAACTTCACCGGCGTTTGCGAGCCCTGGGCACCGGCGACGGCCTCATCGCCGGCACCTTCCACTCCGTGGCACTCTCCATGTTGCGCCAGTACTGGGACCAACAGGGTCGTTCGCATCCGACGGTGGTGTCCGATCGACGACGTCTCATCGGTGAGGTCATCGGACCGAAGCACGGAACCAGCATCGCCGCGCTCGGCTCCGACATCGACTGGGCTCGGGCGCGCAACGTGGAGTCCACCCGTTACGCGGCCGCGGTCTCGGCCGCCGGTCGCCGGAGTCAGGCACCGCCCGCCGACGTGGCACGCGTGATGGCCGATCTCGAGAAGCTCAAGGCCAAGCGAGGCGTCATCGATCTCGACGACCTGCTGTCGACGACCATCCATCTGATGAGGAACGACGAGAAGTTCGCGTCCATCGCGCGTTGGCGCATTCGCAATCTTTTCGTCGATGAGGCCCAGGACCTCAACCCGCTCCAACTGGAGGTTCTCGAACTGTGGCGCGGTGACCGCGACCAGCTCACCTTGGTCGGTGATCCGTCCCAATCCATCTACGGCTTCAACGGCAGCGATCCGACGATTCTCTCCAACCTGGAATCGCGATTCCCCGGCATCGAAATCGTGCGATTGAACACCAACTATCGATGCACGCCCCAGGTGGTCGGTGCGGGCCTGAAGGCGCTCGCGAACGGCGGAGCGACCGTGCCCGATCTGGTATCGGCCCGACCCAATGGTTCGACGGTCCGTGTCCACGGATTCGCCGATGAACATCGCGAGGCCACCGGTATCGCCGACATCATCGACGAAGTCGGTCGGGGGCGCGGCTCTTGGCGTTCCATCGCGGTTCTCGCGCGCACCAACGCCCAGCTCTCGCCCATACGCGTGGCCCTCGAAGCCCGCGGAGTCTCGGCGCGCATCCTCGGAGCCGCCGCGGCCGACCCGATTCAACGCGCCACCCGCGAGGTCGGCGACCTGCCCAGCTCCTCGCGCATCGCCACATGGTCGCGCGATGCCCGGGATCCCTCCGATGACGACACCACCGAGGACATCGTGGCTCGACGCGCGGTGGCCGATGCCGTCGACGAGTTCCTTCGCGCGGGAGGCGGCGATGGCAGAGCCTTCTCGGCGTGGGTGCGGGCGAATCGGCCCTTCGACGTGGTGGCGGACTCCAACGTCGTCGAGTTGCTCACGTTCCATGGCGCCAAGGGTCGTGAATGGGACGTCGTCGTGGTGGCCGGTTGCGAGGTGGGGCTGATGCCCCACTCATCGGCCAAGAGCGACCTCGAGCGAGAGGAGGAGGTTCGATTGTCCTACGTCGCCATCACCCGCGCATCGGACGAACTGATTCTCACCCACGCACTCCAACGACGCGATCGCACCCGCACACGAAGTCCGTTCATCGCCGGCGCCGATGCGGTCGAGCCCGGTGTCGCGCCGCCCGCCGAGTTTCGTCGCGACAACGAGCGTCGTCGCGCGTCGACGGAGTCCGACGACTCCGTTCTGAAGGAGCTTCGCGAATGGAGGAACCTCGCCGGACGCGCCGCACAGGTGGACGCCGCCATGTTGTGCTCCGACGCGACTCTGGTGCGCATCGCCCGACGACGACCGCGAACGCTGGACGACCTGGCGTCGATCGAAGGGGTCGGAGCGATCCTCGCCCGACGCGCCGGGGAGAGAATCCTGGAAGCTCTCAGTCGCGGTGAGGCGCGTCGGCCTGCTCGCGCTGACGATTGAGGTCCGCGAAGGTCGTGGCCTTCACGGTGATGAACGTGCCGATCGCCTCGGCACACAATCGGTCACCGGCATGGATCGTTCCCGACGTCATGATCTTGCGACCGTTCAATCCGTCGAAGCGGCCCACCACGCGCAACGGCTGATGCAACGGGGTTGGCGAGCGGTAGGTCACCTCGAGGCGACCGGTCATGCCCGGTGACCCCGACAGCGCCTGGGCGAACCCCAACACCTCGTCGAAGATCGCCGCGATCAGCCCGCCGTGCAAACATCCGGGTGGTCCTTCGTAGGCGTCGCCGTAGGTGACCGTGGCGATCACCTCGCGTTCGGTCGTGGCGATGTCGACGAGACCCGCCAAACCGTTCAATGGTCCGGTGACCGGACTGTGACTGATGAAGCCATGGGTCGCACCCCCCATGGCGCCTTCCGCGCTGGCGTGGTAACTGCGCCCGTGCGGACCGGGCTGGAGAATGGCGGCCGCCTGTTCGAGTAGTTCGGCCGCGCGAGCGAACGCGTCGGGGTCCGACACCGATGTGGCCGAGTGCTGCAACACCGCGCGCGTGGCGTTAGCCAAGCGCAAACGCGGGTTGGTCGCCTCGAACATCACCGTTCGATGCTTGGGGAGGTCCAACGGGTTCCCCGATCCCAGACCTCCCGGCCCATCACCATTGGGATCGGCCCACGAGGAAGATTCGTTCGTCTCAGACATCTATGTCCACCACCACCGGTGCATGGTCGCTGGGCTTGTCACCCTTGCGAGCCTGACGGTCGACGGAGATCCACCGGCACTTCGCGGCGGCGGTTTCGGTGGCCATCACCAAGTCGATGCGCATTCCGTGGCCCTGATTGAAGGCCCCGGCGCGGTAGTCCCACCACGAAAACAGCTTCTCGTCCGGATGATGCTGTCGAAACACGTCTGCCATCCCCCACCGTTCGAGATCGCGTAGCGCTTCGCGCTCCGGTTCACTCACGTGCGTGGCCCCCGCGTACTTGGAGGGGTCGTGCACATCACGATCGTCGGGCGCGATGTTGAAGTCACCGGTCACGATGACATCGCCCGTCGGCGATTCGTTGGACTCGAGGTGAGCGACCAGTCGCTTCATCCACGCCAGCTTGTAGCGGTAATGGTCGTGATCGAGCTCCCGACCATTGGGCACGTACACCGAACTCACGCGGATTCCGGCGCAGGTGGCGGTCACCAATCGGGCCTCCGGGTCGGGGTCCCGGCCGTCGGAGAAACCTCGCACCGGGTTCTCGAGTCCGACCCGACTGACGATCGCCACGCCGTTCCATTGACCTTGTCCGTGATGAACCGATTCGTAACCGAGCGACGAAAAGAAGTCCGTGGGGAACGCGTCCTCGGCGAGCTTCGTCTCCTGCATGCACACCACGTCGGGACGAACGTCGGCGAACCATTCTTCGACCCGCGGCATACGAGCGCGCAAGGAGTTGACGTTCCAGGTGGCCAGACGCACGTGAGAACCGTAGGCGATCGGGAGCGGCCGCGTCACTTGCGACGCGGGGTCGCCGCCTTCTTGATGGGCACGGCCTTCTTCACGGGCGCCGCCTTCTTGGCCGGAGCCACCTTCTTCGCGGGTGCCGCCTTCTTCGCGGGTGCCGCCTTCTTGGCCGGAGCCACCGCCTTCTTGACGGGCACGGCCTTCTTCACGGGCGCCGCCTTCTTGACCGGAGCCACCTTCTTCGCGGGCGCCGCCTTCTTGGCCGGAGCCGCCTTCTTGACGGGTGCGGCCTTCTTCGGAGTCGCCGCCTTCTTCCCGGGCGCGGCCTTCTTCGGAGTCGTGGCTTTTTTGGCCGGAGCCGCCTTCTTCGCGGGTGCCGCCTTTTGAGCGACCGACGTGGCCGAAGCCGGCTTCAGATCGATGCTGCGACGTCCGGGAATGATCTCCACCACCTCGAGCGTGATGCTGTCACCCAACTTCATCACCTCGCGCGCCGAGCGCGGCGGGGGGCTGCTGTAGAGACGCAACGGAACGTAACCGCGTACGTCACCGATCGACACGTACGCGCCATGCGAGGAGTAGCTGTCGACCACTCCGACGACCGCCGAACCGACCGGATACTTCTCCACGAACTGGATGAACGGCAACACCTCGTTGACCGTCTTGCCCGTCGGTGCCGGAGCGACCTTCTTGGCCGGCAGGGTCGCGCCCGGCGGAGGCGCCTTGGGCACCGGCATCGGCTTCATCGCCTCGGCGCTCACCTTCACCTTGGGTGCCGATTCCTTCTTGCCACCCTTTTCGGCGTCACGAATGGAACGACGGCTCTTGTCGCCGCGTACCGGGGTGCGATTGACGAACACCCACCCGACGTTCGGAACGGGCTTGCCACCGATCAGTCGACCCTCGTCGAACAACCACGCGTACTGGCCGTGGAACTCCTGGTAACTGTCGTTCGACAGGATCGAGGCGCCGACCTTCTGAGCGATGCTGAGCACGAACCCGTCACCACGACCGACGGTGCCCGCCGGCGGGGTGACCAGCTCGTTGTGTTCGACCGCCTTGTCGAACGCCTTTGTCTCCTTGGCGTCGATACGGTGGCCGAACGTGGCGTCCACGATGACGGTGATGACGTCCTTGGGGTGATCGGCCATGAAGGCCATCACGGCTTCGTTCAATTGCTTCAAGCTGGGCTTCGAACGACCCTCGGTGGCGATGTTCGAGCCGTCGACGATGACATGTCTGGGCACCCCGCCAGTCAACCACCAATGGGGACCGGCACTGGGGATAGCCCTACGATCGGACTGTGACCGGTTCAACCACGATCTCGGCCGTGCTCTGGGACTTCGGCGGAGTGATCCTGACCAGCCCGTTCGAAGCCTTCAACCGACTGGAGGCCCGCATCGGCGTCCCGGCGGACACCATCCGCCGGATCAACGCCGCCGACCCCGACCGCAACGCCTGGGCGCGCTTCGAACGCAACGACATCTCCGCCGCCCAGTTCGACGAGGCCTTCTCGGAGGAGGCCGCCCGCATGGGGTTCTCCATCCGCGGGGCCGATGTGCTGATGGTGTTGAAGGGCGACATTCGACCCGAAATGGTTCGTGCGCTGGACCTGGTGAAGGCCGCCGGCTACAAGACCGCCTGCCTCACCAACAACATGATCGGCGGAGACGGAGTCACCGAACGGCCGGCGAACAGCCGAGAGGCCGAGATCGATCTCATCATGGAACGTTTCGACGCCATCGTCGAGAGTTCCAAGGTGGGCGTACGCAAACCCGAGCCTCGCTTCTACGAGATCGCCTGCGAGATGCTCTCGGTGTCGCCATCCGAATGCGTCTTCCTCGATGATCTCGGCATCAATCTGAAGCCGGCGGCCGGAATGGGCATGCGCACCATCAAGGTGACGGGTGCCGATCAGGCCATCACCGATCTGGAGACGATTCTGGGTTTGACGTTGCGCTGAGCGCGCGACGATCAGAGATTCTGGAACGTCTCGTCCATCAGGTCCGCCAACTCCTGATCGTGCACGGTCTTGGAACCGGTGGCCGGGCTACCGCTGGCCACGCGAGCGACGCGACGCAGGTCGTACCCCTGATCCTTGATGCGCCACAAGCGGTGCTCGACGAAGTGCCACGGACCCATGTTGCTCGGCTCCTCTTGCAACCAGACCACCTCACGGGCATTGGGGTAACCCGCGAGTATCTGGGCCATCTGCTCGATCGGGAACGGATACAACTGTTCCACGCGCACGACGGCCACGGGTGCGTTGCGCTTGTTGCGTTCGGACATGGCGTCCCATGCCACTTTGCCCGAGCAGAACACCACGCGCTTCACCGACGCACGGTCGGTGATGGCGGGGTCGTTGAGCACTTCTTGGAACGAGGTACCCGGTTCGAGTTCGCTGATGCGCGAACGCGATTCCTTCATGCGCAGCGGCGCCTTCGGTGTGAAGATCACCAACGGCTTGCGGACCTCTCGGTGCATCTGACGACGCAACACGTGGAAGTACTGGGCGGCCGTGGTGGCGTTCACCACCTGGATGTTGTCCTCGGCACACAGGGTGAGGAAGCGCTCGATGCGCGCCGAACTGTGCTCGGGCCCCTGACCCTCGTAACCGTGCGGCAACAACATGACCAGTGCGTTGTGCTGGTTCCACTTGTCCTCGGCGGCCACGATGTACTGGTCGATGATGATCTGGGCGCCGTTGACGAAGTCTCCGAACTGCGCTTCCCACAGCACCAGCGCTTCGGGGTTCGCGTGGGCGTATCCGTACTCGAAACCGACGGCCGCGTACTCCGACAACAGCGAGTCGTACACCCAGAACTTCTCGGCACCGGGCAACTCCGACAACGGAATCCACACGCGTTCGTTGGTGTTGTCGATGAGGGCCGCGTGACGCTGACTGAAGGTGCCACGTCGCGAGTCCTCACCGGCCAAACGCACCGGACAGCCCTCGAGCACCAGGGAACCGAAGGCCAACGCCTCACCGGTGGCCCATTCGATGTCGCCTTGCTCGTTGTACGCCTTGGCACGCGCCTCGAACTGCTTGGCCAACTTCGGATGGGGCGTGAAATCGGCGGGATAGTTGGTGAGTTGGGCGAAGATCCGATCGAGGGTCGCTCGCTCGACCCCCGTGTTCACGTGCGGCAGGACACCGACGGGCTTGGGCGGCTTGGCCACCTTGATGGGAGCGGGAGCGTGCGCGCGCGTGTCGTCCAATGCCACCTGGAACTTGCGCTGGAAATCGTCGAGTGCCTGTTCGGCTTCTTCCAGCGTGATGTCACCACGACCCACGAGGGTCTCGACGTACAGCTTGCGGACGCTGCGCTTCTCGGCGATGGCCCGGTACATGAGCGGCTGGGTGTAGCTGGGATCGTCACCTTCGTTGTGACCGTGGCGTCGATAACACACCATGTCGATCACGACGTCCTTGTGGAAGCGCTGACGGTATTCCCAGGCCAAACGAGCCACGCGAACGCACGCCTCGGGGTCGTCGCCGTTCACGTGGAAAATGGGAGCCTGCACCATCTTGGCCACGTCGCTGCAGTACAGCGACGAACGCGCGAACTGCGGAGAGGTGGTGAAGCCGATCTGGTTGTTGATGATGAGGTGGATGGTTCCACCGACGCGATATCCGTTGATGTCGCTCATGCCGAGGCACTCGGCGACCAGGCCCTGGCCGGCAAACGCCGCATCGCCGTGAATGAGGATGGGCAACGCCGGGAACGAGCCCGGCGGGTCGATCTGATCTTGGCGCGCGCGCACCATGCCCAGCACCAACGGGTCGACCGTCTCGAGGTGACTGGGGTTCGCGGCGAGTTCGATCTTGATCTCGTTACCGGCCGGGCTGTGATGATGGCCGGAGGCTCCGAGGTGGTACTTCACGTCACCCGAACCCTGCACGGCCGACGGATCGACGTAGCCCTCGAACTCCTTGAAAATGTGCTCGAGGCTCTTGCCCATCACGTTGGCCAGGATGTTCAGGCGACCACGGTGCGCCATTCCCACCACCGCCGAATCCAGTCCGGCGTTCGCCGCGCGCGAGAGGATCTCGTCCATGATCGGGACCGCACTCTCGGCTCCTTCGAGGCCGAAACGCTTGGTGCCCACGTACTTGGTGGCAAGGAACTTCTCGAACGCCTCGGCGGCGTTGAGACGCTCGAGTACGCGATGCTTCTCGTCCTTGGAGAGTTGGAACGACACACCCTCGAAGTGCGACTGGATCCAACGCTGCTCGTCGGTGTCCTGGATGTGCATGTACTCCACGCCGATGGTTCGGCAGTACGCGTCACGCAACACACCGAGCAGATCACCCAGGCTCATCTTGGTGGTTCCGGCCACACCGCCGGTGAGGAATTCGCGATCGAGGTCCCAGATGGACAACCCGTACGTGATGGGATCCAGTTCGACGGGAAGCTTGGGGTCCTTCCAGCGCAACGGGTCGATGTCGGCGATGAGATGTCCGCGCACACGGTGCACGCGGATGAGCGTGGCGACCTGCATCTGCTTGTGCAGCATCGCCTCTTCGCTGTCCATCGGGTTGATGTCGACGCGCCACTTCACCGCTTCGTACGGGACACCCAGACTGCGGAACACCGACTCGTAGAAGCCGTGCTCGCCGAGCAACAACTCGTGTACCCGCTTCAGGAACAAGCCGCTCTCGGCTCCCTGAATGATGCGGTGGTCGTAGGTGGACGTGACGGTGATGACCTTGGAGATTCCGAGCGTGGCCAATGCGCGCTCGTCGGCACCTTGGAACTCGGCCGGATAATCAATGGAGCCGACACCGACGATGACACCCTGCCCGGGCATCAAACGCGGAACACTCTGAACCGTGCCGATGGTTCCCGGGTTGGTCAGGCTGATGGTCGCACCCTGGAAATCCGAGATCTGCAACTTGTTCTGCTTGACCTTGCGCACCAGATCCTCGTAGGCCACCACGAAGTCCGCGAACGACAAGGTGTCCGCGTCCCGCAACACCGGCACGACGAGATTGCGACTTCCGTCGGACTTGGCGACGTCCACCGCGAGGCCCATGCTGACGTGAGCGTTGCGAACGATGCGCGGCTTGCCGTCGGGTCCCTCGAGGTACGCGTTGTTCATCTGCGGTACCGCGTCGGCGATCGCCCGCACGATCGCGTAACCGATGATGTGCGTGAAGCTGACCTTGCTCTGACCCGTGCGACTCCGGTATCCGTTGATGACCGAGCGGTTCACCTCCAGCAACTTGGCCGGAATGTTGCGGAAGCTGGTGGCGGTCGGAACGGTGAGACTGCGTTCCATGTTGGCCACGATGGCCACGCCGGCGCCCTTGATGGGTTCGCCCGCATCGGCGACCGCGGCCGGAGTGGACGTCTGCGAGGGTGCGGGAGTCGGGGCCGGTGTCGTACCGTTCGAGGGTGTCGGCGAGGCCACGGTGGGCGCGGGCGCCACGGGAGCGGCTCCGGACGTGAGCGACTTGTAGTCCGAGAAGAACTCGCGCCATGACTCGCCGACCGAAGCCGGGTCGAGGCGGAATTGCTCGTACATCTCCTCCACGAGCCAGGAATTGGCCCCGAAGTCGGGCTGTGCGTCAGTCGGGGGAATCAGCGTTTCGGACACGGGGAAACTGTACCCCTCCCCATGCACTCACCTGCGGTGTTATGTCCCGCGAACCAACGTCTGGTGACGGCTCACACAACCGGAGGTTTGATTTTCGCAAGTTCCTACTTGTAGATTCGCCCCATGTCGATCGCCCGCCTTCCCCGTTTGCGTTCACTCACCGGCATCGTCGCCGGCTCGGCTCTTCTGCTGTCCGCGTGCGGCGGTGGTGGGAGTACGACTCCCGAATACTCGATTCCCACCGACGCCGATCTGGTCGTCAAGGCCGTTCCCACCATTCGCTGGGATGCCGAGGCGTACACCGCACCCGCGGGCGAGATCACGGTGTTCCTGGCCAACGACGACAACGTGAAGCACGTGCTGGTGGTGCGCCAAGGCGACAAGGTCGTCGGCGACCTGGAACTGGTGGTGAACAAGCGCGGAGATGCCGACCAGGGAACGATCACCCTCGAAGCCGGTGAGTACTCCGTGTACTGCACCATCCCGGGCCACGGGAACATGAACAGCACGCTCACCGTCTCCTAAGCCCGACAACGGTCGTACAACGCAGAAGGACCGCCCCGAGGGGCGGTCCTTCTCTTTCGAGCGTTCGCTCGGGCCGAACGATCAGGCCTTGAGCAGGATCTCGCTGAGCACGTAGAGGACCACGAACAACACACCGCCGGTGATCATGGCGTTCTTGTGGCTCTCGTAGGGCCACAGCAACTTGTTGGTGTTGGCGGTGCCGCCAAGCTTGCCCAGGGCGTTGAGCTGCAGGGCCGCACCGATCACCGTGGCGATAATCACGAAGGTCCAAGCTCCGCCGGCGTCACCATCGAAGACGCCACCGTAGAAGTGGGCGGCGCCAACCATGAACCACAACATGGAGAAGGAGAAGATCATGTTCTGACGGCTGGCCAGAAGCGCACGACGTCCAGCCGCCGCGGCACCCGGATCGGCCTCGCCACCGGCCAGCACGTTGGCGGCGTTGGCCAGCACGATCTTCTGGTTCTTCCAGATGATCATCCACACGTTGGCGGCCATCGTGATGCCCAAAATCATTCCGACAAAAATGGCCGCGTCGTGTGCGAGGTCATTTGTCTCGAGATCGCTCATGAAGTCTTCCATGTAATTCTTGGTCACACCGATGAGGAGAAGCCCAAGCACCAAAGTGACCACAGCGGCCCAGCGGAACCACCACAAGGCGCGACGGGCCAACTTGTCGATCGAGATGTTGCGGGCCTTGCCCTCGTCGCCGTAGGCGGCGAAGGACGGCACCTGAATGAGATTGAAGTAATAGAGAAGTCCGATCCACGCAACGCCCGCGAGCACGTGCAAAGCCCGCACGAAGACCGAAAAACCATCTTGGGTGAAAATTTCCATGAGTTCCTCCTTCAAGGTGTCCGGCCGAAAAGCACACGGACCAGAGCAAGGTACCAAAACCGCCGGTCAGAGGTTGCGATTCACCGTTCGGCCGTCACCAACGCCCCACGTTCCATAACCACCAACATCCGAACACGACGACCTGAGTCACGAGCGGTGCTCGGACCAGGCGACCGAGCCACTTCCTAACCTTTTCCACGCAAACCGTGAGCGATCGCATGACCAGCAAACACGCCACCAGGCTCAGTATCAGGACCAGGGCCACAACGGTAACGGCGGCGTTGTACTCGAGTGCTGACACGATCTCGCCCCGGCCGAGACTCACGACGGCGCGCGTACCGCCACACAAGATGCACGGCTCTCCGGTCAATTGGGCGAATGGGCACCAACCGAATTGCGATAAATCTGGAGCAATATCCACCCTCCGAGTTTGCCCGGTTCCTGTCCCGTTACTGGACTTTGCGGTGTTCAGTCGAGTTTGGATTTGTTCAAATTGGTGTGGATCAAACGAAACAAACCATGGACTTTCATTTCCTTATATGAGATAGTTCCAGTATGTCGAATCAAGACCCGTCACAGGCTTCAAACTCGTTCAACCCGCCCACACCAGGTTTTTCCCCCTCGGGCGGAGGTCAGTCCTTCAAGGTGATGGCATACGGCGCCGAGGATCGCGTGTACACCTTTCTCGACCTTCAGGGAATGGCAAAGGCCAAAGTGATTACTCCCACGACAATGGTCCAGTCGACGACCAGCCAATACCCGGTTCAGGCCTCCCAGATCCCGGGGGTTTTCTCGGACAAGTCGTACACAACCGCGTTGATCCTGTCGATTCTTCTCGGAACCCTGGGCATCGACCGCTTTTACCTTGGCTACACCGGAATTGGCGTCGCCAAACTCCTCACTTTGGGAGGTTGCGGAATCTGGGCACTGGTCGATCTCATTCTCATTGCAATGCGAAATGTGCCCGACTCTGACGGCCGTCCGCTCAGTTGATCACCCACGCATCAAAGGAAACATCATCATGAAGAAGACCAACGACTTGGCGGTTCTTGCCATAGGCATTTACGTGTTCCACCAGATCGTCCTATCAGTGGTCTTGTTGGACTATTATTCCTTCGTCGATTCGTTGAAGTGGTTCACGCCCATTGGGGCACTTCAGAGTGATTTCGAAGGAACAGAAAAGTTCTTCTTCGTCCTCGAAGGAATCGTCAACCTGGCCATGGTCGGCGTCATGGTCTTCCTGATCGTGTCGCGGGGCAAGCAGTCGGGACCGACTTCGAACACTTCCATCACGAGTTTCGGCACCCCGGTTTCCCACCCCCGACAGGACTGACCTCACGTTGGGGGCAGGAAGCCCGCTGCGGTCGGGCACTAGCCTTGCCACCGGAGGCTTCCCATGGCGCACGAGTTCATCTACACCTGTTACAAGTTGGCGCGGCACTACCCGCCCGACCGCACGGTGCTCGAGAACATCTCCCTGTCCTTCTATCCCGGGGCCAAGATCGGAGTCATCGGCTCCAACGGCGCCGGAAAGTCCAGTCTGTTGCGGATCATGGCCGGCCTCGACGACGGCTTCTCCGGTGAGGCACGCCTCACCCCCGGTTTCACGGTCGGTTATCTGGCTCAGGAACCCCAACTCGACCCCGACAAGGACGTCCTGGGCAACGTGATGGACGGCGTGGCGTCGGTGAAGGCCATCCTCGATCGCTACAACGAGGTCATGGCGATGTGGGGCGACCCCGACGCCGACTACGAGAAGGTCGGAGCGCTGCAGGCCGAACTCGAGGACAAGATCGCCGCCGCCGACGCCTGGAGTCTCGAGCGCAACGTCGAGATCGCCATGGACGCCCTGCGTTGCCCGCCCAACGACGCCGACGTCACCAAGCTCTCGGGCGGTGAGCGTCGTCGGGTCGCGTTGTGTCGACTGCTGCTCAGCCGCCCCGACCTTCTGTTGCTCGACGAACCCACCAACCACCTCGACGCCGAGAGCGTGGACTGGTTGGAGCGCTTCTTGAAGGAATACCCGGGCACCGTGGTGGCCATCACCCACGACCGCTACTTCCTCGACAACGTCGCCAAATGGATCCTCGAACTCGACCGTGGTCGCGGATTCCCCTTCGAGGGCAACTACACCAGTTGGCTGGAGCAGAAGCAGGAGCGCCTCGCCAAGGAGGAGAAGAGCAACGAGAACCGTCGTCGCACCCTCGAGCGCGAACTCGAATGGGTGCGCATGTCCCCCAAGGCCCGCCAGGCCAAGGGCAAGGCCCGACTCTCCGCCTACGAGAAGCTGCAAGCCGAAGCCGAGGCCGCCGATCGCGGTCCGTCCAAGTTGGAGATCATGATCCCCGCCGGCAAGCGCCTCGGCGACACCGTCATCGAGGTCAACGGCATCAGCAAGTCGTTCGGCGATCGCCTTCTCATCGAGAACCTGTCCTTCTCGTTGCCTCCGGCCGGAATCGTCGGGATCATCGGACCGAACGGCGCCGGAAAGACCACGTTGTTCAAGATGCTCACCGGCCAGGAACCCGTGGATTCCGGAACCGTGAAAGTGGGCGACACCGTGGAGCTGGCCTACGTGGATCAGAGTCGTGACTCCCTGAACCCCGACGCCACGGTGTACGAGGAGATCACCGGCAACATCGAACACATGAAGGTGGGCAACCGCGAGATCAATGGTCGCGCCTACGTCGCCTCGTTCAACTTCAAGGGCAGCGATCAGCAGAAGCGGGTGGGCGATCTGTCCGGCGGTGAACGCAACCGCGTGCACCTGGCCAAGTTGCTCAAGACCGGTGGAAACGTTCTGTTGCTCGACGAACCCACCAACGACCTCGACGTCGACACCCTGCGCGCTCTCGAGGACTCCCTCGAGGCGTTCCCCGGTTGCGCCGTGGTCATCAGCCACGACCGCTGGTTCCTCGACCGCATCGCCACCCACGTTCTGGCCTTCGAGGGCGACAGCCAGGTTCGTTGGTTCGAGGGCAACTTCAGCGAGTACGAGGCATGGCGCAAGAAGGAAATGGGCTCGGCGGCGGACCAGCCCCATCGCATCAAGTACAAGCCGCTCGCCCGCTGATGTCCGCGTCGGTTCGCTTCGTCCGCATCGCCTGCGCGATCACCTTCGTGTCGTGCATCGCCGGGCTCATCGTCACCTCGATCGCGGGCAACAACGAGGGCTGGGTGCTCAGCATCGGCATGTGTGGCGCGGCCGCGGCCGTCATTCTCATCGTCGTGTCGCTCGTGACCGCGAATCGTCGACTCCCCGAGTTCGTCGAGGCCGACGCCGAGGCCATCGAGTCCCGCATCGCGCGTCTCACCGCGGCGGGAGCGGACGAGAACGAGTTGCGCGAACTCGTGAAGGCGTCCGTGAAACTGGGTCGCGGGCAGTGACCGACGGGCGCGCACCCGAGACCGACCAGGAACTCGCCACCCGCCTCGCCGTCGAGGCCGGACGAATGTTGGTTCAGTTGCGCGACGAACTCGTGCGCGAGGGAATCCACTACTGGGACCTGAAGGACGAGGGCGACGTCGCCGGGCACCGCTATCTGGTTTCCGCCATCACGGCCGCGCGTCCCGACGATGTGATCCTGTCCGAGGAGGCCGCTGACAACCGTCGCCGACTTCAAGCGGACCGCGTGTGGATCATCGACCCCATCGACGGCACCAACGAATTCGCCGAACCGCCCCGGTTCGACTGGGCGATCCACATCGCGTTGTGGGAACGCGGATCGCTGACCGCCGCCGCCGTCAGCATGCCCGCGCTCGACCTGGTTTTCAGCACGCATCCGGCGCCCACGCTTCCCACGGTCGAACGCGAACGCCCGATCCTGGTGACGTCCCGGTCCCGCAACACCTACGCCGCGGTCCGCGTGGCCAACGAACTCGGCTGCGACGTCGGACGACTCGGTTCGGCCGGCGCCAAGACGATGGCGGTGGTCATGGGCGAAGCCGACATCTACGTTCACGACGGCGGCATGTACCAGTGGGACTCCGCCGCACCGGCCGCGGTGGCGATGGCCGCCGGATTGCACGTCAGTCGCATCGACGGCAGTCCCCTCGTCTACAACCAGGAATCGCTCTGGCTTCCCGATTTCGTGGTCTGCCGTCCCGAATTCGCCTCGGCGGTGCTGTCCGCGGTCGACTACTGACGCATCTGCGCCCTCGACGCCCTCGGTGGCATCTGTAAGGTGATCGCGTGAACCGTCATCCCGGAATCGCCCTCGCCGGATTGGCCTCCTTGGCCGCCGGCGTCATCCACGGTGGAGCCATCGGCCTGCATGCCGAGCATCCGCAGTTGGCACGAATCTTCATCGTGATGACCCTGCTCCAGGTGGGCTGGGGACTCTTCATGTTGCTCGCCCCCAGAACGACGCTGATGCCGGCCGGTGTCCTCATCAATGGAGCGGCCGTCGGCGGATGGTTGCTCACGCGAATCTCGGGCATCTCGTGGATCGACGGTCTCGAGGTCGCCGAGAGCCCGCAGTGGGCCGACTCCATTTGTGCCGGACTCGGCGCCGTCGCCGCCACCACGGCACTAGCCGCCGTGCTCATCGGCTCCCGCCCACTTCCGTCCGTGCGCCTTTCCTACCCGGCCCTGGCCTGTGCGGTGCTCGTCGTTCCCGCCATGTGGACCGGAAGCTCGCACGTGCACAACCACTCGTCCGTCGATGCGGCGGGCAACGTCATCGACGAATCGCAACCGCACGATCACGCTGGCGCTTCCGCCGTGGCGGTGTCCAACATCGACGGCTCCGTCACCACCGATGCCCATCCGCATCTCTCCAACTGGCCCCGCGCCTACGACCCGACCGTCGGCATCGACATCGGTGGAGTGGACGGAGTGTCAGCGGAACAGGAGGAGCGCGCGCGGACACTCATCGAGGACACGCTCGAGTTGCTCCCGAAATGGTCCAGCTACGACGACGCGGTGGCCCAAGGCTGGGTGTCCATCGGCGACGAGAGCACCGGTTACGAACACCTGGTGAATCGTCGTCTCATCGTCGACGGAAAGTTCCTCGACCCCAACGCCCCCGAGTCGCTCGTGTACAAGGCCGAGGGCTCCAAGCGCACGCTCGTTTCGGCGATGTTCATGGCCAACGTCGGAGTCGCCATCGACGATCCGACGCTGACCGACTTCGCCGGACCACTGATGCAGTGGCACGTGCACGACAACCTGTGCTTCCGCAACAACGCCCAAGGACGCTCCGTGGTGGCCGGTGTGCTGAATGCCAACGGACAGTGCCCACCCGGATCGGCCCTCGGTGGAATCGGTATCGCGATGGTCCACGTGTGGATCACCGCTCACCCGTGCGGACCATTCGCCGCCCTCGAAGGCGAGGGAGCCGGTCGTGCCAACGTGAGTGACGCCGAACGCAAGGATCTGTGCGCCCACGACCACGCCACGATGTCGTCGGGTTCCGGCACCTCGGGCCCCGTCTCGTCGGGAACGGCGACGACTCCGGCCCCCACCACCACCACCGCTCCCAGTTACAAGGACAACGGTTCACCCCGGATCACGCTGGCCGGATTCCCCGGTGTGTCGGCCGCCCAGCAGGCCCGCGCCGAGGAGTTGGTGTTCCGCACACGCACGGTGCTGCCGAAGTTCGCCACCACCGACATCGCGATCGCCAACGGCTACACCAGCATCCAGGACTCCTCCACCGGCGTCGAGCACTACGTCAACTGGACCCACATCAACGACGAACACGAACTGAACCCCGAGTATCCCGAGAGTCTGGTGTTCCAAGTCGGACCCAACGGTCAGCGAACGTTGGTATCGGCCATGTACATGCTGGGCGATTCGTACACGTTGGAAACCGTTCCCGACATCGGTGGCTCACTGACGCAGTGGCACATCCACAACAACCTCTGTTACAGCCAGGATCCGCACGTCCACGGTTCGACGCGGGTCGTCGGCGTCACCTCCGAGGACGGCCCCTGCAGTTTCGGGATCAAGTTGACCCCGAATCCGATGATCCACGTGTGGATCACTCCCCATGTGTGCGGCCCGTTCGCGGCCCTCGAGGGAGTCGGCGCTGGTCAGATCAAGCCCGGTGAAGAGCGTCTGTGCGACGAGGTTCACTCGCACGGTTGATCAAACGGCCCACGAACAGGGCCCACAACAGACCGGCGACGCTCACCCCCAACACCACCTTGGGCATCGTCGACGAACCCGCCGATTCGATGAGTGGGCCGATGCCCGTGGGCACGATCAACGCCCCGATGGCCGCCGCCGCCACGATCCACGACGTGGCCTTGGCCGTCAACGACAGTCGCGCGTCGACGAGTGCGATCATGGTCGGATACTGCGGACCGGCGCTCAGGCCGTAGATCGCCGCGCACATCCAGATCGACCAGGGCTCCCCTTCGGCCACCACCATCACGAACAAGGCCGACACCGACGTGGCACACGACGACACCACGATGACGATCGGTCGCACGACGCGATTCACGGGGATCGCCAGCAGGCGCCCCAGCGCGAACGAACCCCAGAAGGTGGCGGTCACCAACGCCGGCGCCGAATCGTCCAGGCCCATGTCCTCGGCGAAGGTGAAGATCCATCCACCGAAACCGATCTCGGCTCCCACGTACAGCAGGAAGAAGAACGCCACCGCGGCCGTGGTCGACGACGACATGGGAGGTCGTTCGATGTGGTCCTCGGCGGTCGGTGCGTCGGGGGCTCGATGACGAAGCAACAACGTCGCGCTGGTCGCCCCCAACACACCGACCAACGCCGCCACCAACCACAATCCGTCGGACCACGCCAAGGAGCGATCGACGGCCAACGGAGCGATCAACGCCCCCACACCGAACATCAGGTGGAGAGCGTTGAGCGCGGGCCCTGAACGACCCACGCGCGCCCACACCACCATCGTGTTCATCCCCGCGTCACCCGCACCGGTGGCCGCACCGACGAGCGTCACGCCGAGCGCAACGATCGCGTACTGTCCGCCCGCCGCGATGAGGGTCGCACCGACCACGAAGCCGACCACGGCGGTCGTCAACGTCGCGTGACCACCGATCGAGTCGATCCATCGGCCACCGACCATCGCACCGAAGAAGTTCCCGATGGCACTCAATGCGAACAACACGCCGATGGCGCCCGCACCGACGCCAAGACGATCCTCGAGGTACGACACGGCCGGCCCCAGGATCGACAATGCCACGCCCATGACGAGCGCGACCGAAAGGTATTGATGAACGGGCTTCAGGGCAGACTCACGACGGTGACGGTGCCGGTGGCGCCGTCGACGGTGACGACCGCACCGTCGGGGATGCGGTCCGTGGCGTCGGTGACGCTGACGACGCAGGGCATCCCGAGTTCGCGACTCACGATGATGGCGTGACTCACCACCGCGCCCACGTTCACCACCACCGCGCCCGCGGGCACGAACAACGGCGTCCAGGCCGGATCGGTGAACGGAGCGATGAGCACCTCGCCGGGTTCGAGCGCGAACGGATCGGCCGGATCCAGGATGATCCGCGCCTTGCCCGTGTAGGTGCCGGGCGCACCGGGCATTCCTTCGAGCACCTCACCCGCCGTCACCGGTGTGGCCTGCGATTGCCCCTTGCGGGCCCACTCACTCAACGGCGGAACCACACCGTTCACGATGAACGGGGGCTCGAGTTCGAACAACTCCATGTACTGACGCTCGCGCTGGGCCAAACGCGCGCGGAACTCGTCGGGCTGGGCGACGAACGCATCCAATTCGTCGGCCAGCAACATGCACACCTGCGACGAGGTGTAGCCGGTGCGCGCCGCGAGAGCGAACGCCGCCATGCGCACTTCGTGCACCACCTTGATGATGTTGGTCTTGGCTCGTTCGCGTCCGGCCAGATACAGGTGCGCCGAACGCAACGCCATGTCGAACTGGGCCACCATGTCCGGTTGGTCCGCCAACATCAGACGCACGCGGGCTTCGGCCTCCTCGCGCAAGGCGACGTTACGTTCGTTGCGCAACATCGGACTCTCGGCGTCGTCGGCACCACGCATGGCGTCCACCAGAACCGTCACCAGCTCCGGCTTGGTTTCCCAGGTGTCGGAGCGGATGTCCCATTCGTTCGGACCGCGGCTTCCGAACTCGTCGATGAAGTCGGCGAACTTTGCCCGGTACTCGGCCGAATCCGCGGGCAGTCGCGACAACTCCCACATCGCACGACTCGGCGCAGCGGAGTCCACGTCACCGATGCTGGTGATGAGCGTCAACAACATCATCGGGTCACCGAGAGCCGCCGTGATCGCACCCAATGCGCCGGGCCCGATGGATGTACCCGCGGTCATGTCGAGATGGTGCTCGAACATTCGGCGCAACAACGCGGTGAACGACGTCATGCGTGCCACCAGCGTCGCTTCGTCGCACTCGGCGAGGTCGGGACGCGACGCCCGTGCGGCGTTGGCGTCGTCGCGATCGACGCGCAGATGCGGCAGATCGGGCGCCATCATCACCCGCCCCATCCACTCGGCCAACTTCGCGGTGTTCCCGGGGCTGTCGTGCCACGGTTCGGCGACGTACGGAGGCACGTCGGGGTGAGCGCCGAAGTACATGGCATCGACCATCTCGGGCGAGAGTCCCGGACCGCGAACACCGAAGAGACGAGCGGCCGAACCGTTGATGAACAGATAACCACCGAAGGAACCGACCACCTCCGGGCGCGTGGGATGCAACTCGTGGTCCTCCATCGTGCCGGCGCTGAGTTGGCTGTCGCGCCATCCCATGATCACGCCGGGTTCCCACACCACGGTCCAGCACAACGGACTGCAGGGATCGGGCAACACCTCGCCGGCGTTCGCCCGCGTGTACAACGGCATCCGGGCGCTCGGCTCCCAATCGGTGATCCAACGTTGTGCGACCATGGCACTCCCCCACTTCGTCCCACGGACTCGCCAGTCGAACGACTCCGGTCACCGGCCCCGACGGTGCGAACCGCACGATAGTCGGCGAGTTCTGTCACATCCCTCCACGCGGTCCGAGATGAATTCGGCCCCCTCCTGAGGCAGACTCGGAGCGTGACCACCTCCCCCGTTCCCGACGATCGCGAATGGGGTGCCTTCACCGAGAGCGGCCCCTGGGCGCTCGATCGCTCGAGCATCGACTGGATGCCCTTGGTCGACGGATTGCGTTCCGCCGCCCGCGCCGAGGTTCCCGCCCTCACCACCCCGCGTCGACTTCCGCCGGGGGCCCGCGTGGTGACGGTGGCGGGCCAGATCGGCGGAGCCATCGTGCCGTGGTTCGCCAAGAAGAAGCGGGGTCGTTACGCCGATCCCGCCGACAGCCGAGCCGACGTCTCGCGTCGTCTGCGCCACGCGGTGGAGACGTTGGGCCCCACCTACATCAAGCTGGGTCAGATCATCTCCAGTGGCGAGGGCCTGTTTCCCGCCGAACTCGTCGAGCAGTTCAAGTTGTGTCGCGATCAGGTGCCCGCCGAGCCGTTCTCCACCGTGCGCGTCACCGTCGAACAGGATCTCGGAGCGCGCCTCGAGGACGTCTTCGAATGGTTCGACGAGAAGGCCCTGGCCGCCGCGTCGATCGCCCAGGTTCACGCGGCGCGACTGCGCACCGGCGAGGACGTCGTGGTGAAGGTGCAACGACCGAACGTGGCCAGCCTCGTTCGCAAGGACCTCACCGTGATGGCCTGGATCGCCCCGCACCTGGTCGGACGCATTCCCATCGCGGCACTCGCCAATCCGCCGGCGCTGGTGGAACTCTTCGCCGAGACCATCGTGGAGGAACTGGACTTCCGACTCGAGGCGGCGAACATGCTCGACGTGGCCGCGATGTTGCGCGACCTGAACCAGGACGGCTACGTCGTGCCGCGACCGCATCCGCGTCTGGTCACCCGGCGGGTGTTGGTGATGGAACGAGTCTCCGGATTCAACTTCGACGACGTGGCCGGAATGAAGGACGCCGGCATCGACACCGAAGGCGTCATCCGTACCGGCATGATCGCGTTCATGGAGGGAGCCATGATCCACGGCATCTTCCACGGTGACCTCCACGGCGGCAACCTCTTCGTACTCCCCGACGGTCGCACCGCCCTGCTCGACTTCGGCATCGTGGCGCGACTGAGCAACGAGCGCCGTCTGGCGTTTCTTCGTCTCATGCTGAGCGCCACCACCAACGACCTCATGGGCCAGATGGCCGCCTTGCGCGATCTCGGCGCACTCCCGCGCGACACCGATCTGGCCGCCGTCATTCGCGACCTGCGTCTGGACCAGGCCACGATCGACCCCACCACGCTCACCGGCGAGCAGATGGTGGCCGAGGTGCAACGTGTCGTGAAGGCGCTCCTCGGCTACGGGGCGCGACTTCCCAAGGAACTGATGCTGTACGTGAAGAACATGGTGTTCCTCGACGGCGCGATCTCGCGTTTGGCGCCCGATCTCGACATCCTGGCCGAGGTGGCCAACATCTCGATGACCTTCGCTCAGCGCCACGGTGAACGCCTCGGGCGAGAGTTGGGCGTCGACCCCAACGCCGTGCAGTTCGACATGTCCAGTGTGAAGGCCAGCCTCGGTTTGGAAGCCGACGTCGATCGAATGACCTACAAGGAACTGCAGGCTCGCCGTGATCTCATCCAAAAGCGCATGCGGGAGCACGTGACCCGGTAAAGATTGACGGGTTATGCGTCTCGTGGTCGCCCGTTGCAGCGTGAAGTACGAAGGCCGCCTCGACGCGCACCTGCCCGAGGCCGTCCGCCTGGTGATGGTGAAGGCCGACGGTTGCGTGGCGATTCACAGTGACGGAGGTGCGTACAAGCCTCTCAATTGGATGAACGCTCCGAACAGCATCGTGGAAACCGACGAACAGTGGGTGGTCACGAACCCCAAGGGAGAAACTCTCACCATCACCTTTCACGAGATCCACGTGGAGACGAACCACGAATTCGGAGAGGACCCGGGACTGCAAAAAGACGGAGTCGAGGCCCACCTGCAGGAGTTGCTGGCGGCATTGCCCGAATCCGTTCAACCCGGTCTCACGCTCGTGCGACGCGAATGGCCCACCGCCATCGGCCCGGTGGACCTGATGTGCATCGACGCCGACGGAAACTACGTCGCGGTCGAGATCAAGCGCCGAGGCGAGATCGACGGCGTCGAGCAGTTGGCCCGATACCTGGAGGTGTTGCGCGCCGACGCCAACCTCGTCGGATTACGGGGCGTCTTCGTTGCGCAGTCCATCAAGCCCCAGGCCAAGGTGATCGCCGAGCAGCGATCGATCGCCTGTGTGGAAGTGGACTACGACGACCTTCGGGGGCGACGCCCCGACGATCTACGGTTGTTCTGATCAGGAGTAGCGGACGAGACCCTGGTCGATGACCACGCGGTCACCCACCGAGGTGGTGAACACGGCTTCGCCGGCGTTGGTCTTCCAGATGCGCACGGTCAGTTCGTCGCCGGGGAGAACCGGCGACGAGAAACGACCCTCGATGTGATGGAACTTGGTGACGTCGTTGTCGCAAAGAGCCTTCAACAACATGCGGCCGGTGAATCCGTAGGTGCACAGTCCGTGCAGGATCGGACGGTCGAAACCACCCAGGGCGGCGAACGACGGGTCGGTGTGCAACGGATTGCGGTCTCCCGAGAGGCGATAGACGAACGCCTGGTCGGGCGACGTGATGAGCGACACCTCGTGATCGGGTGCCTTGGCCGGCGGTTCGTTCTGCGGACCCGACGGTCCACGATCTCCGCCCCAGCCTCCTTCACCACGGATGAACACCGACGAACGCGTGGTCCACAACGGTTCGCCCGAGGCCGACTTCACTTCGGCTTCGGTGACGACGACGGCCGCCTTGCCCTTGTCGTGCATGGCGACGACCTTGTCCTGAACCGTCGCCTCGGCCTCCACCGGGATGGGTCGGTGCAACGTGATCGCCTGTGAACCGTGCACGAGCATCGCCCAGTTGAACGACCCGATACCGGCCATCGCACTGCGTCCCGCCGACGTGGTGCCGGAGCCGGCCACCACCGCGAAGGTGGGGAACACGACCTGGGCCACGTCCTTGGTGTTCTCGGTGGTGAACGCCAGATCGGCTTGACCGGCACCGATCCCGACGGCGTACAACAGCGCGTCCTTGGAATTCCAGGACATGGTGCGAACGTCGCCGACGGTTCCAACGGCTTCGGGGTTCAACGGCATTTCGATTCTCCTCGTGATGTGTGTCGGGTGATTGTCGTGTCGGTTCTCAGGAACGGGGCTGGGGCCAGCCACCGGGCGTGCCATCCATGCCCGAGTTCTTGCGGGCGGTCTTCAGAAGTTCGGTCACGATGGGACCGAGCTGCGTGGGGTCGTCGACCGGGGCGTGCTTGGGGCCACGAACCCATCCCTCGGCGACGGCGAGCACGTCGCCACTGGCCTCGAACACGCGACCGGTGACACCGGCCGCCTCGTCCGACGCCAACCAGGTGACGATCGGGGCGATCCAACGTGGCGAACGCTTCTCGCGATCCTCGTCGGTTTCGGGCGCCGGTCCGAGTCCTTCGGTCATGCGGGTGAGGGCCACCGGGGCCACCGCGTTGACCGTGACGTTGTAGCGGGCCATCTCGAGGGCCGCGATGTTCGTGAACGCCGCGATGCCGGCCTTGGCCGCGCCGTAATTGGTCTGGCCCACGTTGCCGTAGATACCCGACACCGACGTGGTGTTGATGATGCGGCCCGACACCGGCTTGCCGGCCTTGCTCTGATCGCGCCAGTACGCGCAGGCATGGCGAGTGGGCGCGAACGTTCCCTTCAGGTGCACGTTGATGACGGCGTCCCACTCGGCTTCGGTCATGGAGAACAACATGCGGTCACGCAGGATGCCCGCGTTGTTCACGACGATGTGCAGATCACCGAACGCCTCGATGGCGGTGTTGATCATGCGTGACGCACCCTCGTAATCGCTGACGCTGTCGCCGTTCGCCACGGCCTCGCCACCCATGGCCTTGATCTCCTCGACGACCTGTTGGGCCGGGGAGAGATCTCCGCCACTGCCGTCGACGTTTCCGCCGAGGTCGTTCACCACGACCTTGGCGCCCTGGGCCGCCAGGCTGAGCGCGTGCTCGCGGCCGATGCCTCGACCGGCCCCGGTCACGATCGCGATTCGTCCTTCACACAGTCGAGCCATCGACGTCTCCTTGCGTTACCGGGTGATCACCCGTCTGTGACTTCTGCTCCATGGATCATAGGTAACCCCATCCGGTGGCACACCAGTCGCCGACCACTCGTAACCTTGCGCCGTGTCCTCCCCGCGCCCCGACATCGATTGCGACCTGCTGGTCGTGGGTGCCGGACCGGCCGGAACCAGTGCCGCCATCACGGCGGCTCGAGCCGGACTGAAGGTCACCGTCATCGACAAGGCCCGCTTCCCCCGCGACAAGTGTTGCGGTGACGGTCTGACCACGCTGGCCCTTCGCCAGCTGCACTCCCTGGGGTTCGACCCCTCCACGGTTCCCTCGTGGCAGGACGTCCAGTCCGCCTACCTGCGGTCACCGTCGGGCCGCGAGGTGCACCTCCCCCTGCCCACGAACGGTCGTTTCGCCGCCATCACTCCGCGCATGGAACTGGACGCCGCTTTGGTCCAACATGCGCGAGCGATGGGGGCCGACGTCATCGAGGAGTGCTCGTTCTCCGCCATCTCCTCGGACTCCGACCGCGTGTCGGTGGACGTGATGGTCGACGGCTCGCCTTCCACCATTCGCGCCCCGTGGGTCGTGGCCGCCGATGGCATGTGGAGCCCGGTGCGCAAGGCCATGGGCGTGGCGACGAGTGGGTACCTCGGCGAATGGCACGCCTTTCGCCAGTACGCCGGCAACGTCACCGGTCCCGCCAAGGATCGACTCATCGTGTGGTTCGACGAGGATCTCCTTCCCGGATACGCCTGGAGCTTTCCGCTGCCGGGCAATCGCGTGAACATCGGCTTCGGAATCCTCCGGGACGGCGAACGTCGTGTCCAGGACATGAAGGAATTGTGGAGCGACCTACTGCGCCGCGATCACGTGGTCGAGGCCTTGGGAGAGGGCTTCGAGTTGGAGGGCCGCCACACCGCGTGGCCCATTCCGGCGCGCATCGACGAGGCGGTCACCTCCAGCGGACGCGTGTTGTTCGTGGGTGACGCGGTCATGGCCACCGATGCCCTCACCGGAGAAGGCATCGGACAAGCACTGCTGACCGGCGTCGAGGCGGCCAAAGCCGTGATCGGTGCGGGCGAACCGGCGACCGTGCGACGTCGTTACGCCCGCGCGGTTCGGCATCATCTTCTGGCCGACCATCGCATGTCGATGCGTCTGTCGAAGGTGCTCGCCCGGCCCAAGGGTGCCCGGGGCGCCATCGCCGTGCTGGACAAGTCGGGATCGTGGGGTCGTCGCAATTTCGCCCGCTGGATGTTCGAGGACGAGCCGCGCGCGATCGCACTCACGCCCGGACGCTGGCATCGTCGCCTTTTCCGTCAGCGCGGCGCGTACTGATTCCCCCGCGGACTTCCACGGCTACCGTGGCGGTATGCGCACCCGACTGACCGACCTGCTCGACATCGAACATCCGGTGATGCTCGCCGGAATGGGCGGCGTCTCGTATTCGCAACTCGTCGCCGCCGTCAGCGAGGCCGGTGGAATCGGCACCTTCGGTGCCGCACCCATGCGCCCCGGTCAGTTGGACGACGAGATCGCGGCGGTGCATCGCCTCACCTCGAAGCCCTTCGGCGTCGACCTCCTGGCCGCGATCCCGGGCCAGTTGGAAAAGGACGTCGAGAGCATCATCAAGGGTGGAGCCCGCATCTTCGTGGCCGGACTCGGCGTGCCCCGCGAGATCATCGACGTGCTGCACAAGAACAACGTGCTCGTGGGTTCGATGTGCGGCAAGGTTCGCCACGCTCAAGCGGCACTGGCCAGTGGTTGCGATTTCGTGGTGGCGCAAGGAACCGAGGGTGGTGGACACACCGGCACCGTGGCCACCATGGCGTTGGTCCCTCAGGTCGTGGACGCCGTGGGCGACAAGATCCCCGTGGTGGCCGCCGGCGGCCTGTTCGACGGCCGCGGACTGGCCGCATCGTTGGCACTCGGAGCCGACGGCGTGTGGATGGGCACTCGTTTCATCGCCACGCCCGAGGCGCACGCGCCGAACGCCTACAAGCAGACCTTGCTCGAGCTGCCCGAGGACGGAACCGTGGTGTCGCGCGCGTACACCGGCAAGACCTGCCGCGTGGTGCGCACCGAGTGGACGCAACACTTCGAGGAACATCCCGAGGAACTGAAGAAGTTCCCCGAGCAGGTGGGCGTGTCCATGAACGCGGGCGCCAATCACATGGGAGCGCCACCGGAGGTGGAGGTCGACCCCAAGCGCGAGTTCATGCCCGCCGGACAGGGCGTCGGTGCCGTGCGCGAATTGGTGCCTGCGGGCGATCTGGTGCGCGCGATCGTCCGCGAGGCGGAACAGGTCATCGCCGCCTTCTCGCGATTCGCGAAATGATCGAGCGAGACGGTTCGAGTATCGCGTCATGCTGACGATGCTGCGAACGAACGCCGACATGCGTCGGATGTTCGTCGCGCAGGTCATCTCGTACATGGGCGACTGGTTCTCGTTCGTCGCGCTCGTCGGCCTCATCAAGGATCTCACCGACTCCAATTTCCTGGTGTCGATGGTGATGGTGTCGTTCTCCCTACCATCGTTCTTCGCCTCCCCCATCGCCGGACCGATCGCGGACCGGTTCGACCGACGTCGCATCCTGGTCGCGGTGTCGGCTCTCCAAGCGCTGGCGGCCCTGGGCCTGTTGTTGGTCGGTGCCGACACCGTGTGGTTGGCCTTCGTGTTCCAGAGCACCGTGTCGGCTCTGGCCGCCGTCATCGGCCCCGCGTCGCAAGCGGCGATTCCCAACATCGCACGCGACGAGGAGGAACTCTCGAAGGCCAACGCGTTGCTCGGCTCCACGTGGGGCGTGATGCTCGCGGTCGGGGCGGCCATCGGTGGCGTGTTCGCGGCCACGTTCGGTCGTGACGCCGCGTTCATCGCCAACGCACTGTCGTTCGTCGTCTCCGGAATCTTCTTCTCCCGTATCCGCACGCCGATGCAGGCCCCCGCGGACCTCACCAAACGGCGACAACGGTTGCGCCCGTTGGCCGACATGGGCGAGGCCCTAACCCATGCGCGTCGGGACCCGGTGTTGATGGCCCTCGTGCTGTCGAAGACGACCTTCGCCGTGGGCAGTGGCGTGGTGTCGCAATTGGCGGTGTTGGCTTCGGACGTGTTCAACGGTGGAGACGGATATCGCGGCATCCTCATCGGAGCCCGGGGCCTCGGCGCCGGAATCGGGCCGGCGTTGGCCATGAAGTACACGGGACGGGATCTGAACCGCGTGTTGAAAGTGTGCGGGGTGTCCAGCCTGACGTTCAGCCTCTGCTACCTCGTCGGCGCCTGGATGCCGATGTTCGCGATGGCGGCCCTGTTCATCGTGCTGGCACACCTCGGCGGAGGCGCGCAATGGACGCTGAGCACGTTCGGCCTGCAGATGCGATCGCCCGACGAATTGCGTGGTCGCATCATCGCCGGCGACTTCGCGTTGGTCACCCTGACCATGTCGGTCACCAGTGCTCTGGCCGGTTTGCTCTCCGACGCCATCGGAGTGCGCGAGACCATCACGGTGTTCACCGGAGCGGCCGCGGTGGCCAGCTTCGTCTACATCAACGCGACGCGGCGCCTGCGCATTCGACTGCTGAGTTCGCCAACGTCTGAGCCCTGACGTCGTTGGCCAGGTTCGTGGCCATCTTGTTCATGACGTAGGCCACGCTCA
>Ga0315899_10000674_pt1 | contig 40618 bp, 3 predicted proteins | sample LakEriMetagenome_2_FD_203518 | JGI IMG/M metagenome (GOLD analysis project Ga0315899, IMG submission 203518) | Freshwater fungal communities from buoy surface, Lake Erie, Ohio, United States - Buoy 4 MA112 | ecosystem: Environmental > Aquatic > Freshwater > Lake | place: USA: Lake Erie, Ohio...
AACTGAGTAAACCTCCAGAGTCCCGAGTTGTTTTGGTAAATTGGGTTCTCAAAACGCAATGAAAAAATCAGTTCTTCTTCTTTCTGACTAACCCAATCAAGGTTCCCCGAGTCCATTCTCTCGACCGAGCCTTTGTCCCCTCCAATGTCACCCGAGTAATCCAGGTATTTCGCTCGGTGGAGTTCCAGTTTCTTGACGTACGCTCCTCCCCAGTATGGGGGCTCGATAGGGATCTCAAAGGTGATCAAGCATCGTGCATCGGGGTTTTCTTCCGGGACTGACTGCAACATCAAATCGAGATGAGTTGGTCGTCCCATCCCGGGGGCTGTCGTGTGTTTCTGAAGCGCAAATCTCATAAAAATTGGAAAACTGTCGGAATTTGAAATCCAGGCATTACAGGCGGAACTAATCATACCATTTGTTATCAAAATCGACGTCAAAGGCTGCGCAAACGGTATGTGTGTATCGTTTTGACGACAGTTTTTGAGGTTTTCGGGGTCGAACGAGGGAAAATAAGCCCTCGCCGATCTTAAAAACCCACCCGAATGGTGTTTGTAAGTTAGAGTTCGGGACGTGGAATAGTCTGCGTAACCGAAGCAAATTTGCATCCCGAAAGGGTCCAATTATACTCGAAAACGAGGCTCGAAGAACCAGATCAACCCGCAAGGTGACTTTAAAACCCCTTATGTCGATCTAGTTTTCGGCCTCTAACTCGTCATTTCGCAGCTCGATTTTGAGCTGGGGCGTTCACGATACTTTTGCACTGAGGGTTGGTGATGACCATCCGCCGGCTTCGTACGAACAAGACTTCTCACGATACAAATCCCGCAAATTCTCAAGAGAATCGCGGAGCTTCGACTCGATCGAATCCTAAGCGATTTGCCTTTCGAAAGAGTTTGATTGAGACCCTCGAAACACGTCAGTTGATGGCGGTCGGGCCGCGACTGATCGGTGTTCAGCCGAACAATAGCGATCTCATCGAGAATGGCGTGATAAGGACCATTGCTCCGACTGAGCTCACTTTCCGGTTCGATCAGATCCAGGTAATCGACCCTGCGACGGTCAGCGGAATCCGAGTAACTCGGGCTGGAGGGGACGGATCGTTCGGTCTTCCGTCGGTATCGACTGATTTGGGTTCCGACGGTCGCGTGGACATCCAATTGACGTCGAAGAACGCCGGTGACTTTTTGACGATTAATACGTCGGCCACTAATCTTGGAACCGGCGTCGGTCCACAGTTGACGCTAAACGGTTCGACCGTTTCCATCGTACTCAACTCTGCGTCGGGATCTTTGGTTACCGCGGCGAACTTAGTGAATGCAATCAACAATTCACCGGTATTGTCCGCTCGGTTGAGTGCAAAGATAAACGGGGGCTTAGCGTCTGCAACCTTGGGCGGTGCCGAGGCGAATCGGTACGGTAGTGTCGTCATGCGGACGAGCAATGATGCGGTCGTCCAACCTGGCGCGGTCATTATCGGCGATCGGCCCAACGAAAACGAAGTTACGCTCCGATTTGCAGAGAATCTACCTGACGACGTTTATCGTTTGGAAGTTTTCGGATTCGATGACGCGGGTCGAGGCATAACGGGCTTGAGAAACCTCGATGGCGATTTGTTCCAGCCGACTCTTTCGGGAACACGTCAAGACACGATTGAGTTCCGTTTGGATCTTGGGTCCAAGGTAACGGGTGTTGTTCCGCAGCCAGTTGTGCGAAATGCAACGGGAGAGTTGGTCCAATTACAAGACACGATTGTTGTTTACTTTGACGACGACAAATTGTTTGTCGAAAACGATACAAACGGAAATCCAACATCGGCCAGTGTTGAGAATCCTGAATTTTATCAACTCTATTATACGGCCAACACAGTTCGCAACACGGACGATGATGTCTTCTTTCCTGTTTCCGTGCGTTACAATGCGTCGGCCAACACCGCAACTTTGCGATTCAACGATGATCTCGATCGATTGGCTGGGCCATTCGCCGATGCATCTTCATTTCGGTTGCGTGTAGGAACGCGCGAGAGTCGAGCGATCGAGCCAGTCGTAAGTGAAGCTGCAGCGTCAGCTATCATCGACATGAATACCAATGGTGCTGCGAAAGTTCGCTTCACAGCACGAGCTATTGGAACAGCTGGAAACGGACTGACCGTTAACTTTGTAAATAGCAATACTCCCGGCGGTGTGGCGCCGACCGTAACGGTAAGCGGGACTACTGTGACAGTGGATTTGGTTTCCCCGACGACCACCATCAACCAAGTGATTTCGGCGTTGGAGACATCGCCAGCGGCTCCATTGATCAAAACCAGTTTAGAGCCAGGATCGAATGGCAACATTGCGGTTGGTGCGTTGCCAATCAATTACCGAGCCGTTTTAGTCGGCTTAGGAGACACGTTCGACACATCGATGAGCCTCGGTACGATCGGTTCAGCAGCGGTCCCTCAAACCAGTTTGATTTTGAAATCTGAACTGAGGGCGGGTAGTTACCGACTCGATTTGGGCGGCGGCAGGGACGACATTAGTCAACGAGTGGTTCCTGAAGTATTTGAAAATCATATCAACCCAGACTTTACTGCGGACAGCTTTCCTGGAATTCGAACGTTGTACTACAACTTCCAGGACATCTATGGTTCGGTTTCGGCGTCTCCGGGTAACCCCTCCGTGCCGGTTAGCAACTCGATCTCGGAAAAGCAAAAGGAGCGAGTTAGAGAAGCCCTGCAATTGTGGAGTCGACATTTGGGTCTCCAGTTCATTGAGACTGCCTCGGCCGGTATTACCTTTGCATTGGGAGACACGCGAGCTGTTAGCCAGTCGGTTGGTTTCCGACAAGCTGGCAATCAGAACTTTCAAGTGCGAGTCGATCCAGCTTACAATCAATCGTTGGTTGTTTTCTCGGCTAGCAACTCTTGGCAGAACGAGTACGGCGAGAGTTTGACACGGTCCGCAGCGGCAAGCATCGGATTTGTTCTCGGTTTATCGAACGCAGGTGACTTAGAGCCTGACACGCTCATGAGCATGGATCCCGGGTTCCTAAACTTCCCGACAACTGCCGATCGAAATTTTGAGCCGATATTCCCAGGCAATCAAGACGTCATCCACGGACAGTATTTGCATCGTCCTGAAGGAAGCGACATCGATTTCTACAAATTCGATATCGACTTCGGACCTAACGGAGAGAATCGGACAGGAGTCTTCGTTGCGGAGACGTTTGCAGAGCGAACCGACCGAGGTAGTTTATTAGACACTCGTATCGCTCTTTACAAGCAGGTACAAGCGACTGCAATATCTAGCTTGGGTGCAGGACAAGACATTCAGGTTTTGTTTACCGCTGTAAATCCTGGCAAGCTCGGAAACAATCTTCAGGTGTTTGTGACACGAAGTCCACGTGGAGATAATGAAGCTCCGCTCGTTCAAGTTTTCCCGAATGCAATTGTCATCGATATCAATTCGACGGTGGGAAGTGAAACGACCCTGGATCAGTTCGTCGCAGCGCTCGATAATCACACTGCTGCGCGGTCGCTGGTCAAGGTTACCAAAGTGTCAGGTGCCGGTAACACAGTTCTCGGTAACTTGAATATCACTTATTCGCCGATCACATTAAACGGTGGACGAGTTGATCTCATCGCTCAGAACGATGACTATTTTAGCAATGACTCGTTATTGCGAACGAATCTTGATTCCGGCGTTTATTACGTCGGAGTATCAGCATCCGGCAACGATCAATACGACCCGACCGTACCGAACTCGGGAACGGGTGGAAAGACCGAGGGGCACTACGAGCTTCGCTTGACATTCCGCGCTCAGACCGACGGTAGTGACTCTATTACTGACGTAGCAGCAAATGGAGATACACGAGTTCCACTCAATGGTGATGCTGACGCATTGCCTGGTGGCGTTTATGATTATTGGTTTGAAACTCGTCAGCACGACCGTTCATTCCGATTTATCTCCGGTGCAGCGTTGGGATTAGAGGGGCAAATCATTACGCTAACCAGTGCCGATGGCATTGTTCGGCGTTTTGAGTTTAGTCAAGATCTCACGATAGGAACGGGTAATACGCGCATCCCTTACTCTCCGACCAGTTCGTCGATCGATCTGGCAATTGCAACTGCGACGGCCATCAACACGAGAACCGAGCTCAACATTACGGCAACTGTGTCTGGCGATCGTGTGACACTTAAGCGAGAGCGACTGTTGCAGTTGAGCCCAGCGTTGGGTCAGTTTATTGATGTTTTAGGCCGAACGATATTTGTTGATAAGTCAGCGGGACCGAACGCTGACGGTTCGTTAGTCAGACCATTTAATAATATCTCGGCAAGCGGCGTACCCAATGCATTTGCGGCTACGTTCCCTGGAGACATTGTTCGATTTGTTTCCAATGGCGGGGTTGATGGCCGGCTTGAGACGTTGGCGGATAATCTCGCGTTTGAAATCGGTTTTGGTTTGCTCGCGGGAACAATTCTTTCCGATGGTGCGACCATGGACGTCCCTCTTGGCGTCAATGTGATGGTGGAACCAGGGGTGATCTTTAAGTCGAACCGCGCACGAATCGGTGTTGGTAGCTCGACATTGGGTGTGGACCGAAGTGGTGGTTCGCTACAGATTCTCGGTGCTCCCGTCCTTTTGGACATAAATGGTAACGCGATTCGTTCTTCAGATGGGCAACGGGCAGCCGGAAGTGTTTATTTCACATCATGGATGGATGAATCCATCGGTTTGGATAACTATCTTCCATCCACAACACCTAGGGCTGGCGATTGGGGGGGGATTGTCTATCGAAGAGATTTAGACAGAGATGCCGGTCGATTTGATCTGGAGGACGAAGGTGTCTTCCTGCAATACATGAATCATGCCGATATTCGATTCGGCGGTTCTAACGCGGTGGTCGTAGATTCGGTGCAGCGAACTGTTCATTCGGTGGAAGTTTATGGATACCGACCAACCATCACGAACAACAGGATCACAAACAGCGCGGGCAATGCAATTTTGGCATCGCAAGACAGTTTCCAAGAAACCCTTTTCAGCGAGCCTTTGTATCAGCGAAAGGGTCGATTCACTCCAGACTATGATCGGGTCGGTTTGAATGTTCACGGCAATACATTGCTTAACAACTCTCTCAATGGATTATTCGTTCAGATTCCAACTTTGGCCGGGGGAGCGTTAAAGCAGTTGGAGGTTCCAGTCCGATTTGATGATACTGATATCGTACACGTCTTCTCGGAAAACATGTTGGTAAGGGGAATGCCGGGGGCTAGTGTCTTAGACCAAACCGTTCCTCCGACCAATTTCGTTTCGTTGCAAGCAACGACGGGTGGCGAGTTGATCTCGGGTACATATACCTACAAGGTTAGTTACGTCGACAGAAATGGTTATGAGACACCACCATCCGAAGCCTCGCAGTCGGTGGTTCTGGTCCTGGGGCAAACAGCGGTCCGCGTTTTCGGACTTCCCGCGGTTACCGGAGAATACGTCGCTCGTCGTCTTTATCGAAGCGATATTAGCGGCGGCGGATCCTATCGACTCGTTGCCGAGTTGGATGCGAATTCCACAAGCTTTGTCGATCGTGGACAACAGCCAGCATCCGACGAGTCGATCCTCTTGAGGGACAGGCCAAATATTTCTGCCGTTACACTTGCAACAACGGCCGGCACGTCGACTCTTGCAATCGGAACGTACACCTATCGAATCGTGATGGTCGATGCGATGGGTCGTGAGGGGCTCGTATCCAACGTTACCGCGAGTGTCACAACGACTGGGCTTGTTCGAAATGTTCGGATGACGAATTTGCCTGCTGTGCCAGAGGGATACGTCGGTAGACGAATCTATCGAAGCGCCGTTGGCGGAGCGGGCCCCTACGTGTTAGCTGCAACGGTTGATTCCGCCAATTCCGTTTTTGTTGATAATGGAGCCACAGTCGGCACCCCATTGTCAATCGAGACTTTTGGCAATCTTCGACCAACTCTTAGTGCTTCCGTCGTTGTCGACCCTGGAATGATTGTCAAACTAGAAGGGGCGAGGATTGAACTAGGTCAAACTGCAAATCTGATCGCGGAAGGAACGGTCGAGAACCGTATTGTTTTCACTAGCAAGCTTGACGATCGATTCGGAGCGGGCGGTACGTTTGACACCAACAACAATGGCCTGCGGTTTAACAATGACGCCAGAAGAGGCGATTGGAGCGGAATTTACGCTTCGCCTGGTGCACGCGTGAACTTGGATTATGGCGTTTTCGCTTACGCGGGTGGTGTTTCCAGAATCGAAGGTACGCTAAAGGCGTTTAGCCCAATCGAATTGCAACAAGCTGACGCACGCATTGCCCATATCGTCTTTGAAAACAATGCGAACGGCATGGGTGGTCAAGGGCCTATTGATCGATTAGGTCGACCTGCAAACGAAAATTATCCATTCGGCAACAATGCAAGTCGCGGTTCGACTTTGTTTATTCGTGGTACGCAGCCAATAGTTCTGGGCAACATTTTCCAGAACAATACTGGAACGGCCATGACGATCGACATCAATTCGATGGATGCCAAGATCCGTGGCGATATGGGGCGGCAAACGGGGATTATTGGACGCGATCTGACATCGGACGCGAACCGGGGGCCATTGTTCCGCGGTAACAAACTATTTAACAACAGCATCAATGGTTTGGAAATTCGTGCAGATGCCACGACAAATAATCTGAGCGAAGGTGTTCTTTCGGTCCGTGATCTTCAGCGAAACTCTCTATCGACCGAAAGCGTCTGGGACGATACCGATATCGTCCACGTACTGTTCGACTCCGTAACGGTTTCCAATTTGCAGCATAGCGGCGGTCTAAGGCTCCAAAGTGCGGTGAATGAATCATTGGTTGTTAAGATGGAGGGCCCAGGCTCCAACTTTGATCAAGAGCGAGGAACCGGTTTCACCGCTACTGGATATTACGGCGGAATTGAAAATCGAGTTGGTGGAACGATTCATGTCATTGGGCAGCCAAACTTCCCTGTCATCTTTACGAGTCTGAGAGACGATACTGTTGGCGCGGGAACTCGTCCTGACGGGACCCCACAGACCGATACTAATAACGATGGAGTTGCAACTGTACCACGACCTGGTGATTGGCGTAGCTTATTGTTTGATACCTACAGCAATGACCGCAACGTTCGTGTGGCGATGGAAATCGAATCCCCGAATGTCATTGCTCCAGGGGTCAATGACAATGTTTTGACTGCACAGTTCTTAGGCGCCTTGGCTCCTAATGCATCGAAAACTGATGAGAACTTGCCTCTCGGTTACATCGTTAACGGTGTGATTAGTGAGCCTGGTGATCAAGACGTTTACAGTTTTACAGCCGAAGCTGGTACGGAAGTTTGGTTCGATATTGATTCAACCTCATCGAGTTTGGATTCTGTCATTGAACTACTAAACGCAAACGGAGAAGTACTAGCCCGCAGCACGAACAGTGTTGCTGAGCAAATCGATCCATCGCAAATATTAAAGACGGATCTTATCGATCCATTTAACGTCAATCCTTTGATTCGCCGAACGACCGCCGCGGTGCGTCGCACATCGTCGGGCGTTCTCAAGGATGATATGTCGACAAATGAAAAGGATGCGGGCTTCCGAATCTTGCTCCCAGGCGTATCTGGGGCACAGAGCACTTTCTTCGTTCGCGTGCGAAGCAACGGTGTGAATGTCGATAACCCTCGGGCTGGATTGACCGACGGTTCTTACACACTGCAAATTCGATTGCAAGATATGCAAGAGTACGCAGGTTCGATCGTGCAGTTCGCGGATGTTCGTTATGCAACCAACGGCGTTCAAGCGAACGGGTTACCCTCTCGATCACCATTTACGGGTGAAGCCAAGGTTGGAATGTACGATGGGACGCCGTTCCACCTGGACAACAATTCCGCTGCCTCTACGACGACCAATGTCGGCAACGTTCACATGACCGATCTGCAGGCCATCAGCGTTGCAGGTACACTGCCTACTTTCGGCGAACACAGAATTGTTTTCAGTGTTGGGCTTCCGACGAGTGGGTTAGTCGGCAACGCTTCTGGCACAGCGACATTCCCAATCGTATTAGACGTTGATTATGCAGACGGTCTCAATCGTCCAAATTTGCAAATGACTTTGCTCAACGCTAACGGCACTCAAGTCGCTGCTAGCTCGTCGAGCAACATTTTTGATGATCAAGCGGGACCATTGCGAGGTGCCGATCTTGGTGATTTGAGTCGTGGATCGGTTGGTGTGGGTGATCCGCTGATCAAGGCGTTTTTGCCTCGCGGTACTTATACTGCTGTTATTCGTGCGGAAGCGGCGTTTACCGGAAGTGGTGCATACCAATTAGAGATTCGTACGGGAGATTCCAACCCGAATCTATTGCGAGGAGCTTTTGGTACCTCGATCGATATTCCGAACGGACTGGTTATCCCAGATAAGTCCGTCATGGAGATGAGTGATGGTGCGAATCGCGTTCGATTCCAGTTCACTTATGACGGTACGTTTGATTTCGGAAATACTCCGATTCCAATCACCGGAACATCTACACCTGCTCAAATTGCACGAGCGATACGAGATGCCATCAATGCGATGTTTACGCAGAATCGTTGGCGAATTAGCGCGGCGAACAGCAACGGTGTCGCAACGGGTGACGCGGGTGCGAACAAGCTATTGCACCTAGTCGGCAATGTCGACTTCCTCAGTGGTGCTGACTTGTTGGGTCTCGGGGCCATCATCATCTCTGAAGGAAAGGGTGATGTAAACGTAAGGCGTGACCAAGGTCAGTTTATCGTATCGAACAGCGTGTTCACAAACGTGCGTGACTATTCAGTCTGGTCGGCGCCTGCCGACAAACAGTACGCGAACGGCGTTACACGGCAGCCATTGTTCCTCGATGAAGCTAGCTTCGAGTACAATTATACCTCGCCGCCAGCCCTGGGTGGCGCGTATTCGAGAAACCTGCCCGTGCTCAATATTGTGCCTTTTGGTGTAGGGTCAGGATCGCCAGCTGAACGGGCCGGTGTGACTCCTGGTATGATCGTTGTCAACAATTTGTTCGACTCAGCTGGTTTGGGCGGTTTGCATATCCAAGGTGAAGCGCCTGTTTGGAGAATAACTGCGTTCCCAGGTGCTCTGGATCGCCAGTGGGTAAATGCTAACAACGAATTCGATCACAGCGGCCACTTCATTCTCGATGGTGCAACGCTGACGATGGACTTCCAACGTCAGAGAGTGCAGTTCGAATTCGAGGATATCTCCGGTGCACCAGCTAGCGGTGGTGTAATTGGTGGAAATGGACTTGGTAACGCGAACGCATATCCAATCTACTACCGAAGGGACACGGGCGGCCAGTACATGCGTCCTGACCCTGGATTGGCTAGTGGGGATGCAACGGATGATGTGATCAAGCAGATCCATGGTTCGATTTTGGGAAGCCCGTTGGTAACCAATGGAACGACCCAACGACTGGATGCTTGGGTAGAACCGCAGGCGAGCACAATCATCGGTGACCCTGCTGATCCTGCAACATGGATCTATCCAACGGCATCTATGGTGATCCGCGGTCCCCAGTCCGTAACACACGCTGGTGGTTCGTTAGATATCGAGAGATTGGGCGAGTACGCCGCCGCTCCGTTTGTCCGAGCTGTAAACAACACCATAGTTGGTATCAATGGTCGAGCGTCCTTTAGTGCGTCAACACTTGATATCGAGGGTAACAGTACTATATCTGGAGCCACGGAAACATGGCAGGGCACTGGAGCCAATCCAAAGGTCTATTCGGCCGTCGGGACGCTGCCAGCCGATCCACTTTCAACAGGATCGTCAGATGTTGATATGTTCAAATTCCGATTAGAGGTTGGGCATCGTGTGCGAATCGATGTTACACCGACCTCCGGTAACTTGGGTACAGCTTTAAGAATCTTCAATGCGAGCGGCGTGGCTCAAGATATTGGTGGAGTCCCAGAATCCACATTGATCGAGGGAACCTTCATTGATTTCACCGCGACCGTACCAGGTGATTATTATCTCGGTATTAGTGCCGCGGGTAACAATTCGTACGATCCACTTTCGTTCGCGGATAGAACCCGAGGAGATTCTAGTGGTGGATATCAACTGAACTTGAGTGTTATTCGTCCAATCAACCATGTCATCACTGTCGATGCTGGTGGTAGCTACCAAAACGGGGAGACATTTACGGTAACGCAAGTCTCGAATTTGCCTGGCCAGCCTTCAAATACTCGGACTTTTGAGATCGTTGTCGGCGGGCAGAGTGCGACACCACCTGCGAATGGAAATATCCCCGTCTATATTGGACCTGAGTACCGAACGCCAGACGTTGCTCGCGCGATTGCATCTGCAATCAATAACGCGGGTATGAATAACATTCAAAACTTGCCGAACGGTTTCGATAACTTTGGCAATCCACGCGTTGCGAATCCACTAGCACCGGTTTCTGCGATCGCCATTAACGGTGAAAATGGTTTCGACCCGACTTATGGACTCTCGCAAAACAACAACGCCGGCAGCAATCCAGACGTGGGAATTAACTCGGGCGCTCCACGTGGCGCACAGGTACAGGCTGGTCTCAACAGACTCCGACGAGTTCAAAACGACTTTCTTCCCGGCGACGTTATCCTTACACAGTCCCAGAGCAATGGAGTCACGGCCGCGACAACCGTTCAAGAGACCGGTACACACCGAGGTTTTGGTCATGACCGCACGATGTCCATTCCGGTTTTGCCGTTGGTCAGCGCACCTGTGACTGCTACTGGTCAAGGCACAACTGAGAAGTATGTCATCGTGCGAAACGCTTACTCGATCGTTTGGAACAATCGACGAATCGAAGGTGCTCAAACTGGCACGAACTTGCAGACGTTATTGCCTGAATCTGGTATTTTGGTAACGGGTGGAGCGTCGCCAACATTGATGAACAACGTCTTCTTCAATGTACAGACTCCGATTGTTCAAGAGCGATCGGGCTCTCGGCCTTCTGCGGTTGTTGTTACCGGCAATACCTATCAGCACTTTGATGGAACTCAGCCTCAGGCGAGATTAGGTGTTGCTATCGAAGCAGCACCAACTAATGTGCCCAACACTGGCATCGACTTTAATCAATCGGCTGGCGGGACAGAAAATCTGTTCGTGAACGTCCCGGGCAGCAATTTGTTGCCAAATGGACAATCGAGAATTATTGATAGTGCGATTGATTCTTTACCCGAACGTGAAGGTTTCCGATCTGTAAAGCAAGCGATCGGTATTTCTCCGTCTCCGATTCTATCTCCTGATCGAGATCTCAATGGAGTGCTCCGAGCGGACGATCCAACCGTGGCACCACCCAACGGCCTCGGTGGTAATATATTCAAAGATCGAGGTGCATTGGAGCGAGCGGACTTCATCGGTCCGTCAGCGATCATCCTAACGCCAACCGATAATGATGCCCAAGGTGTGGACCAAGATAAATCGGAATCGATTATTGTCCTTAACGGTGGTGTTTATCCAGAGTTTAGAATCCAACTCAAGGATGGATTCGAAACGGCTAACCTCGGTGGCGGTACCGGTATTCTAGATGATTCCGTCGTGGGACGATCTGGTGGAAACCGAATGCCTGGTTCTGCAGTAACCGTGACGGAAAACGGCCGTCTCTTAGTAGAGGGAATCGACTACGCATTCTCTTATGACTCAACGACTGATCAGATCGTCTTAAAGCCTCTCGCCGGTGTTTGGAGAAACGACCGAGTCTACGACATCTCTCTAAACAATCGCGATCGCTTTGTAATTGACGCCAGCACGGGTGATATCGTTGGCGATGGCGATTTGTTCAGCGTACGAGATAGCTTGGGCGGATCGGTCATATTCGAATATGATAGCGGGTATCGGCTACAGATCCCACAAGGCATTGAGCTTCAAATTCCAATTGCCGGAGGTGGTGCAGGCGGAATTGTCGACGGAGATCGTTTCGTGGTATTCGATGGCACTACCAGTCACACGTTCGAATTTGATTCGAACAATAATTTCCTTGTACCTCAGCAGAATCGAATTCCATTCACGAGCTTGTCTACAAAGCGAAACATCGCAGACGCGGTGATCGCCGCTCTATCGGGAATCGCGGCCGTTCAGCCTCAACTCTTGGCCAGTGGGGACGTGTTCATCGGAGCTCGAGCAGGTGTGTCGGTTGATACAACGGCAAGTCCGGCGATCAATCAGCCCAACTCGACTTTGGCATTACAAGTGCCGACTTTAGGTACCAGGCCAGGTGGTATCAATGATGGACAAACCTTTGGAATTTCCGATGGTCGAACATCGCTTGTCTTCGAGTTTGATAGCGACAATGCCATTGCGACAGGAAATGTTCGTGTCGATATTTCCAGGGCAGCGACGGATGCCGATGTTGCGAACGCCATGGTTTTAGCATTCCGCAGTGTTGGGTTGGCTATTAATCCGACTATCGTGAATCAGCGAAATGTTCATCTTTCTTTGACGAATGCCGGTCGGGTCGATCTCATCAGCACAAACCTATCGTTGGTAGGTGTCTCGAGAGCCATCGCGGATGGAGATCGTATCAACATTCAGCGAACGACTACATTAGGTGTTGTATCGAGAACTTTTGAGTTCACAACAGACGCAACGGTGGCGTCTGGAAATATTCCGGTTGCAATTACCTCGGCTGATTCGCAAGAAGCAATTGGTATTAAGCTAGCCGACGCAATCAAGCAAGCTGGTTTGGGATTAGATCCGCGACATGTCCGTGATGGAAACGTCTTTATCGGCGGCTCTGACGAGTACGCAATATCGGTTGCACAATCTCCAACAGTTGGACTATTCGGAAGGCCGGGCGTTCGAGGTAATTCGACCTTGGAAATCTTCGGAACACTGTTGATGCAGTTGCCAACTCGTGGTGGTGCTGACATTGTAGAAGACTCGACCTTTACGATCACAGCGAATTCTCGCACCGTGACGTTTGAGTTCGATAGTAACTTCAGCGGGCCATCGTTGCCGAATAATGTGGTGATCAATTACACCAGTACGATGACTGCAGCGGATTTGGTGACATTCATGATCCCACGAATTGCAGGAGCAGGCTTGGGGCTTACTCCACGCGATGCAGGCGGCGGACAGATCGATTTGGGACTTCTCCCAAACAACGCCGTGAACACCATGGGTTCAGGAATAACCTTGTCTCGAGGTAACGTTCTCGACGGGGACTTCTTTACCATTAACAATGGAACGGTTTCCGTCACTTTTGAGTTTGAGAATTTAAGCATTGGTAACGGTCGCAATACAAATCGATTGCCGATTCAATACAACAATCAAAGCACTCGGTTGCAAGTATTGCAAGCGATGAAAGCAACCATTGAGTCGGCGGGGCTAGGTCTGACAACGGAGATCCAAGGTAACGGCTTGAAGCTGCTGGACAATCCTCGTTACACCATCAATGTCGACAATGCACCTTCACTTGCATTGACAGGTGTTCCTGGCGGAGCGATCCCGATTAGTTTTGTGCAGGATCAATCATTTACCGCTGAGGAGATGCGGAACGCGATCATTCGGGCCATCAACAAAGCCAATGCGGATGGTCGTACCAGTTTGACTGCTCGGGTTCGAGGTGGTTCAACCTTGTTTGTCGAGAATGCGACGACCATTAGTTCTGAAGTCACCAGTTTCTTCCTACGAGGAATCTCTGATAAGGCATCGAATCTACTCAAGACGAACCGTATCAACGGCGAGACCCAGTTCACCATTTTGATGCCAGGCATTACGCTGGATTACGGCGATACTCCCGATCCAGTGACAACGACGCCGGGTCGATATCCTACATCGTTGGAGTTCGATGGTGCACGTCACGTTGTGATACCTGGTGGCTTAAGATTTGGTGATCTGGTCACTTCCGATGTCGATGGGCGACCAACACCATTGGCGAACGGAGATCAAGGTGACGATGGTGTGAAATTCCAATTCCAAGGTTTGAATATGCCTTTGTTCAATCGCAATGTTGGCACCAACGTTTCCGTTGAATTGAATGCACCTGGATTTGTGGATGGCTGGATCGACTTTAATGCGGATGGCGACTGGAATGATCCAGGTGAGCATGTTCTGCAAAACGTTGAATTCACCGCTACAACGCTCGATCAAACATTCAGCATTCGTGTTCCGTCAACATTCCCTGTGCCAGCAGCTGGATTAACCTCCTTTGCTCGTTTCCGTACGTCGACTGCTGGTAACCACTTGCCGACCGGTCTGGCGCTCGATGGTGAAATCGAAGACTACATGGTGCGAATCATTCCTGGGGTGCCACCCGTTCCAACGACTGATCGTTACACGATGGACGAAGATCAGGTAGGAGGTTTAGCGACGACCGACCCAGATGGAACAGGGACGCCTGGATTCGTCGTTGATGATGGTGTGCTCGCAAACGATCAGAGATTGGATACTCGTCCATTAAGAGCAAAATTAGTTTCGTTTAGCGGACCGGGTGTGCTGCAAAACTTTAATTCGAATGGAACGTTCACCTACCTACCACCAGCGAACTTCTTTGGACAAGTAACTTTGGTTTACAGACCGTTCATTGTGATCGATGAAGCTCGGGGAGAGATCGTAGAATCCGAGACCCTCGGCACTGCCACGATCACCGTTCGCCCCGTGAACGACGTTCCGACAGCAAACACGTTTGTTGTTGCAACACAAAAGAACGTGCCGATCAGTCTAACTCAGGCGGATGTCATCACTCGTTCGTTGGCAAGCCCTGGACCCGCTAACGAAGCGGACCAAACGCTGACTCTAACCGTTCCGAACAATGTGACGACGCAGTCTGGATCCGTATCGGTGGTTGGCGGAGTATTGACATACTTGCCAGCTCCTGGCTTTGTCGGTACCGATACGTTCGTCATTACGCTGACCGATAATGGTGTTTCGGGAGACCGTCCGCCTCCTGAAAATCGCGATCCTCGGTCTGTTGATAGGACTGTCACTGTGACCGTTGCGAATCGTAATGATCCACCTGTCACAACACTAAAGACTTTCACGATCGACGAGGATGAAGTTTTCGATGCGAGCACCTCTTTCTTTACAGATGGAGATTCACCAGTCGAGGTTGGTCAAACGTTGGCGTTCACCGGAGTTGAGCCACTCAGTGTGAAAGGCGGTCGTGTAGAGGTTATTGGCGGTCGGGTATTCTATACCCCAGCGTCGAACTTTAATGGCACAGATGTCTTCTACTATTTCGTTACAGACGATGATCAGCTCGACCCACAGACGTCGAGGGGTACCGTATCGGTAACCATTGATTCGATCAACGACGCGCCGATTCGAATCGGAAGCAGTCTTGGAGCGATTACTTTTGCGGAGGATGGACCCGAGCAAACGCTAACCATGTCGAATTTCTTTACGGATCCGGATATCCTGACCAATGGGGATCAGCTTACCTATTCCGTATCCTCGATTAACAACCAAAACCTGCTCGATATTAATTTCGTCGGCGGCACCATGTTCGTTCGACCACGAGCGGACGCTAACGGCAATGCGTTGGTGACGGTTCAAGCTACGGATCGCGATGGTGCATCGGTTACCAGTCAGTTGACCGTGGTCGTAACCCCGGTTAACGACACACCTCGGCTTGTGACACCATTACCAAATGTCAACGTTAATGAAGATCAAGCGGTTAACCCAATCACTTTATCGCCTACCTACTTCTTTGATCCGGACGTCGCCTCAAACAGTGACCAGTTGCGGTACGAAGTTGTAGTTAGCAACCCGGACGTAGTTAATGCGTCGGTCGTTAACGGTGCATTGCGATTGAACCTCGTAGCTGATGCTTCAGGTTTCTCGTCAATAACCGTTACTGCAATTGACGATGCGGGCAACCGAGTATCCGATACGTTCGATTTGGTCGTAGCTCCAGTAAACGATGCACCACGATCGAGTCCAAACTCGTACTTGGTTCCACTCGGTTCGGTATTTGTGACAACAGATGCACGCGGCAATCAAACGGGTGTAACAAACGATAATGGGGTTCTCTGGAATGACACAGATCCTGAAGGCAATTCGTTTACGGCGGTATTGGTAAACGGACCAAGTAAAGGCACAGTGACATTGAATCCGGACGGAACGTTCACGTATCGTTCGAACAAGGCACAAGCCGTCAAGGGAGACACCGATACGTTCACGTATCGAGCCGTGGATTCGCTTGGAGCCCAAGGAGCCATCACGACTGTGACATTATCCATCGTGGATCCTCTACCGTCTTCCCATCAGAATCCTTCGAATCGGTTTGACGTTAATGCGGACGGATTTACATCACCGATCGACGTCTTGCTGATCATCAATTTCATCAATGAAACAGGTGGTGGTGGAACTAGCATCGAGGGCGCGCCAACGCCACCACCGTATCGTGATGTCGACGGAGATGAGTTCATCGGACCTTTGGATGTTCTGGCCTTGATTACTTTTATCAATAATGAAGGGCTCGGAAACGGCGAAGGGGAGGGCGAAGGTACTCTCGACTCTAGCTTTATCGCCATGCCGTCCACAGAGGGGCTCCGGTTGCCGCTTGGTCAAACGACTTTGAGGGATGGGGCGAATAAGACGGTTGCACTGGATGTACCGGTCTACGGTCCCCAACCTTTGGCGGGGGCTGGCTCGACATCAATGTTTAACCTAACCGAATATCTTGTCTCGCTTGAAGACGAAGATGAAGAGATTGCATCGGCGCTGATGGCTGGGCAATCTGAGGATAACAAATCGTTAGACGCGTTTTTTGCGGACGCATTCCGCGAATAATCGCTACAACTTTATAATGGGCATCTCGACGGGGATGCCCATAGCAATTACTTAAGAATCAACCCGAATCCACTTGTCCTAATAAAAGCCTTACAAAGGTATCAGTCAGAAATGGGAATTGACGCATCAAAACTGTCCAGTCGCATCAAGTCTCTTGTGGAAGCCAAGAGAAATAAATTCCGACGCCTGATGTGCGAAGGATTGGAGCGACGAGAACTCATGGCGTTCTCTGTGTTGGATGGCGAGTACTCTCGGCCAATCAGTGCAGAAGCACCCCAGGCAGGCTGGAGTGGGACCAAGGATTTTTCTGCGAATCTACTGCAACAGACTCAGTCTCAGACATCTGGCACGTTCGCTGGAGCGTTTGCAAACGTTCCTTCGGTATCGGCACTGGAGAGTTTGAAATCTGCAAATTTCGTGCTGCTTTCAGAGGGTTTGTTCACGACTGCCCCTGGACCGGTTGTCGACACAGACTGGCATCGATTGAACGACGAGACTTTGGTGGGCTTGGTGGGCGAAGGAGAGGGCGGGATCAATCATTCGCTTCTCTTCGATCCGTCGATCGTAGAACGAGTTCAAAGTAGTGAGCTTATCCAGAGCTATTTCGTTGCGTTTGCTTCACCACAAAACGTTGCGTCAATCAAGTCAGAGTTGGGTGCCATTTCCGTCGAACCGTTTGCTTACTTGTCAAACAGTTTTAACGTTGGCTTTGATTCGGGGCTTTCATTGTCGGCCGCAACGGAGTTGTTTGGCGAATTAGAAAATGTGCTTTACATCAGCCCTAACGTTGCTGTTCAACAAAGCACTCGATTCGTTCCAAATGATCCATTGTTTCCTGGACAGTGGCACTTAAGGAATATTGGACAAACTGGTGGCACGGCGGGAGTTGATGCGGGCGTCGTCAACGTTTGGGATAATTATCGCGGTGATGGGATCGTCATCGCCATCGTGGATGACGGCGTCGAGATCAATCACGAAGACTTGGCCACCAACGCCGTTGCTGGATTGCATTTTGACTTTAATGGAAATGACAATGATCCATCTCCGAGTGTATTCGATGATCACGGTACAGCGGTCGCAGGTGTGGCCGCGGGCCGGGGAAATAACAGCATAGGCGTATCTGGAGCTGCTCCTAACGCGGGAATTGCAGGTATCCGACTCATCGCTGGTCCATCAACGCCAACGATGGAGGCAGATGCAATGGCGTGGTTGGTCAACCGTATTCACATTTCGAACAATAGCTGGGGGCCAGTTGACTCCGGCGTGATATCCGGAATACCGCCGCAAGTCTTAGCTGCTATGGAGTTTGGCGTGACCGAAGGTCGTGATGGTAAAGGGATCATCTACACCTGGGCAGGCGGGAACGGTGCCCAGAGAAGTGACAATGTTAACTACGATCGATACGCAAATAATCGATTTACGCTGGCTGTTGGTGCCATCGACCACAATGGGCGACGAGCGACGTATAGCGAGCCAGGGGCTCCACTCATCATCGTTGCTCCTTCGAGCTCATCGGGTACTCCTGGTATCACGACGACCGACTTGACCGGTGGTCCTGGTTTCAGCAGTAGCAACTACACTAACGATTTTGGTGGTACGTCGTCGGCAACCCCGCTTGTTTCAGGGGTCGTTGCGCTGATGTTGGAAGCCAACAACAATCTGACCTATCGCGACGTTAAGGATGTGTTACTCCGCAGTGCAACCAGAAACGATCCAACCGATTCTGACTGGGTGAAAAACGGTGCTGGTCTCTGGGTTAATCACAAGTACGGGTTCGGTGCCGTGGATGCTGAAGCCGCGGTTGCCTTAGCCAGAAACCATGTGACATTGGGTACTCAGATATCGCATTCGACACCAGTATTGCAAGTCAATTCTGCGATTCCTGACGGTCCTACAGGATCCGTCAGCACAACGACTCGCGTGAACGAAGATATCATTTTGGAATACGTCGAATTGGAGTTCAATGCGACGCACCCCAATCGCGGTCAATTAGAGGTTGTGCTTGTTTCGCCGTCGGGGACACGTTCCGTAATGGCGGAGCGACGCAGTACGGACACGGGGGCGAATTACTCCAATTGGGTGTTCACGTCGGCTCGACATTGGGCAGAGAGTTCCGAGGGGGACTGGACTGTCATTGTCACAGATAGAGCGACAGGTCAGACGGGTACCTTCAACAGCTATCGCTTAAATTTCTTCGGTACGTCTGCGGATACCAATGCAAATGCAACCCGAGTTCGGCTTTTGTCGGCTGCGGCGAATTCCGGGGAAATCTTCTCGATCAATAACACTAACGAGCTAAGTGAATCGCCTAGAGAAATTACGATGCGGTTTGACACCGACATCGATCCGACTTCGTTGGCAGGTGGTATTCGATTTAGATTAGCGGGACCGGACGGCACGTTCGGCGCCAATGCTCAAACCATTACACCAAATTATCTGGCCCTCGGTGAAACCCCACGCGTTGTCGTAGCTCGATTCGGACAACCGCTAGCGGATGGTATGTATCGCATCGAAGTTTTTGGTCAGGACATTGCTACTGAGAACGTGACTGCGCTTCGATCCAGCACTGGCAATCCGCTTACAACCAGAATTGCAGGCTCGGATCGCGACACCTTTGACTTTAATCTCGAGGTGGGAACGCGAATTATTGCTGTCGTTCCACAGCCAATCGTCCGTTCCACGGTTGATGGTTCGTTGTCCCAGATGAGGAACACGATCGAAGTTTATTTCAACGACTCCGAACTCTATGATCGTCCGGTCACAACTGTCATTGGTGGCGCCAACCCATCGGTGGTTGATCCTGCCTTTTATGCTTTGATTAATACGCGGGAATCGGTTTCGCCAAATGACGATGGGTTGCACCGACCAAGTTCGATTTCTTACGATCCTGTTCTCAAGAGAGCAGTCCTAACATTTGACGCTGACATCGAAACCCTCGGAGGTGGAGGTACATTCCGGCTCAGAGTTGGTTCGAGCGAGGCCGTTGCAAATGCCGGTGCACCTCAATCGCCCGTCGTAATACCCCTCTTGGAAAACCAAGATCCTTCTGGATTCTTATCGGGTGCCTTCAATTTGGGAGGAATCAATAATTCATTCTCCACCGTCGTTTCGCAACAAATCCGTCAAATCCCTACCAATGATCCGCTATTGATCAATTACCCAGGGGCCAAAACAGATCCTGGGCATCGCGACATCCAAGAAGAATCGCATTACTGGCAACCTGTCGGATCTTCGGCGATCCCAGATACAAATATCGAGGTTGACAAGATCCTCTACAGCTTCATGGATAACCAAAGCTATGGAGTTGACAACCAAGGGCGACCATTATTCTCGGTCATCACCCCCGATCAGAAGGATCGAGTTCGTGAAATTTATGAATTCTATTCCTCGATGCTTGGAATTGATTTCGTCGAGTACACTGGCCCAGTTTTTCCAAATGACGGAGTTCATAGAGTCGTCGTTGGTGACATGTTCCCCAACGGATATACGAGTGGTCCCGGGGTTCAGCTCGGGCTGGCAAACCCAGCACGCGATGCGACTTTGTTGATTATGGACGGCTCTGAAACATGGGATAACTCCTTTGGTCTCGGGTCTAACATCCCTAATACACAGAATTTCTTTACCGCCACGATGCGGGAAGTAGGGCGATTGCTTGGGTTGGGTGATAGTTTTGATTTGCCTCCCGGTACAATCCAAGGCTCAGAGCCACTACTTGGACGAGCGGCCAATCCTCTCGAGCAAATTTTCCCAGGAAATCATGACGTTGTTCACGGTCAACACTTGTTTAGACCCGACAACAGAGATGTCGACTTGTATCGATTCGATATCGCCCCCGGTACACGGGGTACGTTACGAGCAGAGACTTTTGCCGAGCGCCTAAATAATGGTAACACACTTGATACCTACATTAGTTTGTTGAGACAAAATGCCGATGGCTCTGTCGATTTAGTATCTGCGAATAATAACTACTTTGGCAAAGATTCTCTCCTCGAGATAACGCTGGAGTCGGGGACCTATTTCCTAGCGGTAACAGCTATGGGGAATCAGGATCATGATCCTACGATTCGGAACTCGGGAAGTGGAGGGACAAGTCAAGGAAACTACCAACTACGGGTAGACTTTAGCAATCTGGTAATCCCGCACATGAGCGAGGAAGTCTTTGGCTCCACGACCAAGGGCTCGGCATTGGATGGCGATGGTGATGGAATCGAGGGAGGGGACTTTAACTTTTGGTTCAGATCGGTTCCTGCTCTCGCTCAGGCCGAAGTTCGTCCTAGCGTCAATGCACCAGCTCGAACCATTATTGTAGACAAAGTATCGTCGCAAGAGGTTGTTTCACAGCGAGATGGGAGTTTCGCCCGACCATTTAGATTGATCAGCGAAGCGACGTCTGCTGCACGTCCTGGTGATGTGATTCGTGTTGTTGGGGATAATCGTTTCCAAGATCTTTCGTTGGCTCAAGCTTACGAGATCGGCAACGGCGGCTCGCCCGTGGGAGTTCTTTCTGATGGGGCAACTTTAAACGTTCCGCGCGGTGTCACTTTAGTTGTTGATGCAGGGGCGATTCTAAAGTTTGCTGGCTCGAAGATACTCGTAGGTAGCGATGATGCTACAACTGACCGCAGCAATTCTGCGATTCAAGTTCTAGGTATTCCTGGGCGTCCGGTCAGGATGACGAGTCACTTTGATCAAACGTTAGGACAAGACACCAATCCTCTTAACACGACAGCAACTCCTGGTCAGTGGGGAGGTATCGAAATCCGAAATGATTTTGATCGAGCCCAAGGTCGCGTGGACCGAGAGCGCGAGGGAATTTTCTTAAACTCGATTTTCCAATCGAATATCGAGTTTGGAGGTGGTCGAGTTGGTGCAGGTGCACAAGAACGACCTGTCAGCCCCATTCACCTTTCGGAAGCACGCCCACTCATCGTTGGCAACTCGATCACTAGAAATGCAGACGCAGCGATAAGTATCGATCCAGATAGCTTTGAAGAGACATTATTCACTGAACCACGATATCAGCAAGTTGGTGGTTTCATTCCGGATTATTCTCGCGTCGGACCGGTAATCTACACCAACACGATTCAGAACAACTCTATCAATGGATTGTTCGTTCGTATCGATACGGTTGCGGGAGCAGGTCTGAAGCCTCTCACTGCGGCTGCTCGAATTGATGAAACCGAAGTTGTGATCGTTTTGGGCGAAAATCTTATCATCAATGGAGTCCCCGGCGGTCCCGTTCGCGAAACAACCGGCCCGATCGTATCGACTCTTTCGTTAACGAATATAACTCCGCCAGCAGGCAGCACCGGCTTCGCGGTTGCAACAAACCTCGAATATGTTGTTACCTTCGTTGATAAATTTGGGCAAGAAAGTCTTCCGAGCGCTAGCCGAAACGTTGCTGTGTTAGCCGGTCGATCTGTAAACATTGCTAATATCCCTGCGGCAAATTCCGATTATGTCGGGCGCAAGATCTATCGTCGCAGCGCACCTGCGGCACAATTCCAGCTCGTCGCAACACTGAACCGTGATAGTACTACTTTCGTGGATAACGGACAGACGGTACCTGGAACTCTTCAAACTGCTGGTTTGATATCAATCGATCGAGCACGGCTTAGCGCCAGCTTGGTCGTCGATCCAGGTGTGGTTTTAAAGAGTGCTGGTGGTCGAATTGAAGTCGGCATCGGTGCTACTTTGATCGCGGAAGGAACCGGAGCTAATCCGATTATCTTCACATCTCGGTTGGATGATCGTTATGGTGCTGCAGGAAGTTTTGATACTAACAACGATGGTGCAGCTTCCCGAGGCCGCGAAGGTGATTGGGGTGGTATTGTTGCTCGACATTTGAGCAATGTCAGCCTCGATAACGTGGTTGTATCGTTTGGCGGTGGTGCGACACGCGTTCCCGGTGGTTTCGCTTCGTTCAATGCCATCGAATTGCATCAGGCGAATGCACGAATCGCGAACTCTGTGATTGAAAACAATGCTAACGGACGCGGGACTCCAGGTTCGACGAATCGTGGTGCGCGAGGAGTTAACGACGCGGCGGCTATTTTCGTCGTAGGCAGCCAACCGGTGATCATCAACAATATCATCCGTAACAACGCTGGTGGCTCTGCTGCCATCAGTATCGATGCAAACTCGCTTAACTCAGAGTCATTGAGGGACATTGGTCGCTCCACTGGTCTTAACGCGCGAGAAAATGTGGGCATCGGCAACTTTGGTCCATTGGTCAATAACAATAGGCTCGGTGGGAACTCCATCAATGGTATGCGGGTTCGCGGTGCGACATTAACCACCGAGAGCGTGTGGGATGATACGGACATTGTTCACGTTCTAACGAGCGAAATCGTTATCCCTGATTTCACCAACTATGGCGGTTTACGATTAGCGAGCAAGGTGGATGAATCCCTAGTTATTAAGCTTGCAGGGACCAACTCTGGCTTTACTGCAACTGGTCGTCCGCTCGACATTAAAGATCGCATTGGTGGTTCGCTGCAGATCGTTGGTACTCCCGGGTTCCCGGTTGTATTAACCAGTCTCGCAGATGATACCATCGGTGCCGGTTTCGACTTCCGTGGCGAGGCAATGCTCGACACGAATAACAACCGTAGTGCAACATCACCAGCATCCGGTTCATGGCGATCGGTCTTGATCACTCCTTTTGCAAACGACAGAAACGTTTCGACTGTAGTAGAACGCGAAAGTGATCAATTGGGAGCTGCTGGTAAAAATGACTTGCCCTCTGAAGCCCAGAGCCTCGGAATTCTGGCTCCAGGTTCGCAAGGCGGAGATGAGAACAAGCGACTTGGCTTCACCATCACAGGCTCGGTAGCCACCCCAAGCGATTTGGATGTTTTCCGATTTTCCGGTACTGCAGGGACCACCGTTTGGTTTGATATCGACCAATCGTCAGGTTCGCTGGATTCGATCATTGAGCTTATCGATGCCGATGGAAACATCATCGGTCTGAGCAACAAGTCACTAGATGAATCCATCTCTGGTACGGTCCACTCCAACCCCGACATGATCGGGGCAAATCGGGTTCTACCGATGGATCAATCAAGTCACTTCCCCTCGAATCAACTGAGCCCAGCTCAGCAAGATTTCCAAGGAGTCAATCCGCTCGACGCCGGAATGAGAGTGGTATTGCCTGGTACAGCCGGAACCACTAACGAGTACTACGTCCGTGTGCGAAGCAGCAACGTTTCGCCAGTTCCCGCTTTAGTGAACGGTGTTCCAGTAGATCGTTCATCCCCAGCACGTTTGACAGATCGCAGCTTGGTCAGAGAAGGTATCTCAACGGGAGTCTACAAGCTCCAGATGCGCCTACAGCAAATGCAAGAGATCGCAGGAACTACCGTCCAATATGCCGATATTCGTTACGCAACAACAGGTATTGATATCCAGGGTCAGCCGCTACGATCTGCACTGTTAGGCGAAGTAGGTGAGGCGAATCCAGCAGAGACTAATGCTGCTCCGACTAGCGCGATTTCGCTAGGAAACGTCCTTAACAATGATATGGGAGGACTATCGATCGCCGGAAACATTGCTAACGCTGGTGATATCGATTGGTATGACTTTACGATATCCGTTGATTCGCTCGCGCCGTTTAGTTCGGATTATCCGACACGGAATCCGCACCAATCGGTTATTTTCGATATTGATTATGCCGCTGGCTTTGGCCGGCCTAATACTCAACTTTGGGTTTTCCAAAGAGTGGGTACAGAGCTATTGCTCATCGCAACAGGCGATAGTTCCAATCTGCTAGATGACCAACCGCTCAATACGAATGCATCGGACAACTCCGATTTGAGTCGTGGCTCTCGATCTACTAAGGATGCCTACATCGGACCGTTTGAGCTACTGCCAGGCAACTACGTCGTAGCGGTTTCGAACGCTTCCTTGAGCCACGTTTTGACTGAGCAATTCACGCAACCGTCCCCAACACAAATTGGTGGCAATTTCATTCGCTACGAACCGCTCGATTCGGTAGTTAGAATTTCTGAAGATCGGTTCGATTCGCTTGGCCGTGTTGCCACCAACACACCGCCTGTTCAAGTTGCTTTCGGGAATGCGAACACAACATCTCGGCCTAATACCGAGGCTGGATTCTTTGCCAATGCCGTCCCATTCAATTTGTCTGACGTGACGATGTTTGCGACGACAGGTAGAAATGTCCGATTTGTTAACCCGCTTACTGGGGCACAAGAAGCCCTCTACAGTACGGACGGACAGACGGCAGTGGATTTTGGAGTGAATACGAATGCAATCACAGACTTTGCAGTCGCTCCAAACGGTCTCACAATCGGGTTCCAAAACAATGCGCCCGGATCTGTTCGGCAAGATAACGATTCTGGTAGCTTCTTTGGTATGGACATCGGGAACGGCGCACCGGCTGCCGTGGCTAGTGGTATCACCACATTTATTTCCCGAACAACACCTGGTTCGGATCCACCAACTTTCGAAACCATTCAAGTGCCGAACAACGGTGGCAATAACGGGATCGGAATGATTTTTGACGGTCTCTCGTTCTCGCAACAGTTTGCGACGGACCAAGGGGGCGGACAGCTATCACCGAGTTTCTGGGGTGTCGCATCTAGAGGTTCGCAAGCCGCGTTTAGGCAACCAATCGTAGGAGGGGATAACCTCGACCAAGCTGTTGCTCTAGCCGGAAACGGTATCACTAAGAACATCCTCTATCGACTCAATTCGATTTCGGATGGAAACATCGGTCAAGCACGCAGCCCTGCCTCTGGTGCACCGGGCGTCGGTGTGCGAAATGGAGCGCAACAAGGGTTGGGAGCAGGAACCTCGATCGTAGAACATGGTTACTTTGTTCGAACCAGGGGAACGGGTGGCGGACTAGCCCCAATTCAGGGTTGGGTTGACGCGAACGGAACGGTGACCGGTTTGGCTGCAGTTCCACAATTGTTGGGCACCCGCTACTTTGCCGTTACCAATCAAGGCGAATTGATGAGCTTGTTGTTGACAAGCGAAATCCAAGGCCAGGTTTGGTCGGATCAGTATATCGAAATGCGAGACCCAGCTACCAATCAGCTTATCAATTTCCAAAGTCTGACCACCGGACCGAGAAACGTCGAAGGCGGTCGCTTCGCCGACCTATTGTTCGGTACGGATAATCAAGGACGCTTGTGGGCCTTCAACACCGCTGGTGAGTTTCAACCGATTTTCCCGCGAGGAGCATTCTTTGTTCAGACAGGAAACCCTGCCATTCGTGGTATCGATTTCTCGTCGCTCGACGTGAACCTGTGGCACCTTTCACTGGAAGAGAATGGAACGCAAGGTCATGGACGCTTAGTGAGCCCCAATAATTCACGAGATGCCAGCGGCCAAAACGCAGCATTGAAGTTCGGCTACTCCAATCCGACAGCCGGACAGGGGGTCCAAGGTGGTGATTGGTCTGGCATTTACAATATGGGACCCAATAACGGTGTCGACCTCTATGGCAATACGTCTCTGCCCGGCGGCGCCAGAGGTGCGTTAGAAAGTCACCATATCGATTTGTCGCAATACTCGGCTGATGATCAACCGATGTTGTACTTTACCTACTCTTTGAGCACTCAACTTACCAATACTGGTTTTGGTGATCAACAAGCCATGTTGGATTCGTTTAGGGTGTATGGAGCGGGTGAAGACGGCGCCTGGGTGTTATTAGCTACAAATAACTCTGCCCGATCACCTGGCAGCTACGCAGATACAAACAATCCAGATGAATTCGACGTTCCAGTGAACGGCAATCAAGATGCGTTCACTAGAAGCTACATGACGCAAGAACTCTTCGACAACGCGGGAACCGCGGGATGGAGACAAGCTCGTGTTAATCTCGCGCCTCTTGCTGGAAAAAGAGACATCAGGATCCGTTTTGAATTTGCTACTGGTGGCGATTTCCGCACCGGCGTTGCGACACTGGGTGGCCAGGAATTGGTCGCAATACCAGGGGAACGGCTTGCCGATGGGCAAACATTTGTTGTTCAAGGTACAACCTTTGAATTTGATCTAGGTTTGGTTCTAAATCTACCCAGCGCAGCAAGCCTGGTGGACGGAGACATTCTGAGTATCGATGGTACCGATTTCACCTTCAGAAACGTTGCCGCAGGGCCTACTGACATCCCGATCGTTGCTACCGATTCGCCATCGCAAGTTGCGGCAAGAGTGCGTGGCGTTTTGGCTGCCAATGGACTGAACGTTTCCACAAGCACTTTGACACCGAACATTTTGAATATTTCGGGGCTTGATCCGGCAGGTGTTTACAACATTGTTGGTGCAGATCCAAACATCATTACGGGATTACCAGGCGTTGCCGCAGGTAATCAAGAAGTCTTGATAACCAACGCTATGGATGCCTTGGAAGTTCGGGACGCGATTCGAGTTGGTTTGGCCGCCGCGTTGAATGTCGCAGGGCAAGAAACCAATATCGATGTGTATCGCGTTAGCGGACACTCGATCATGTTGCACAATCTGACGATTGCGGACCAAGGTCCTTTGGGAGCAACAATCGCTCGACGCGTCGGGGATTTCTTTGGGCCGCTCGATTCTCCAAATCCTGCTGCTGGTCAGTCTTTCCGTACTCAAAACAATTTCAATACTGTTGTCTATCTTGATGACATTATCATTGGTTTTGCAGAACGTGGAGAGATGGTCCTAGGGGCTCAGCCTCAAACCGCTGCGATTGCGAACAACCTGTTTATTCCGACCTTCGAATATGAGAGAATCGGCGGAGAGGATGGGGTGTCAGCCGAGGAAAGCGAGACGGGTGCTTATCAACTCGAGATACGTTCAGCAGCCAGCTACGGCCTATCGGGTGGAAACCAACTAAGTCTCGAGACTATACCACTGGTTAATATCCAACTCGGGCGAACCTTCGATACCAACGAACGTCTGACCAAATCGATTGCGTTGCAATTAGATGATGCTAGCGCGATTCGTGATGGTGCAACATTTACGCTCAGTGATGGCATTAATGTCGTCACCTTTGAGTTCGATGTCGTTAGCCCAACTGACTTGAGGAGGCAAGGGGTTGATCCGGCAAACGTTGCAATCGTTGTTACCCCTGACGCAACCGTTGGACAGATTATTCGTGCTGTTCGTGACGCGATCAACAGTCCAAACGTCCAATCGAAGCTCAGAGTTTCGGCGTCTGCAAATGGAGATATGCAATTTGGTGCAGCGGATTTGGCATCTCCATTCACCAATGTGCTTCAACTCTCCGGCAACGCTGCAGCTAACCTAACAGGCAGTTTCGATTTCACCGCCGGTGGCGTTCCATTCTCTGTGATTCAGCACGGCCAAGAACTCTCGCCATTGGGCACTGATTTCGGCGAAGATTTGGGTGACCAGAACCTGGAAAGGGTTCAAGGGCAGATGATCATCTCCGCTACTTCGGTCATCAACAGTAGTGGATTCGGAATCAACGTTGATGCAGGTACACAGTCACAAGTGAACCTCGCCGATGGTGTTGGTAATCGACCTTATCCTGGTGTTCCCCGTAACTTGGTGACCTTAAATGCCGCCAATGTGGGATTGGGACCAGTAATCTCTAACAATTTGCTCGCGAATAATGGGCTCGGTGGAATCCGAGTCAGCGGTGACTCGGCCAACAATACGAATGGTAATCCACCTCGGACCGTTGCGAGAATTGTCAACAATACTCTCCATGGACCTACTAGTGCCACATCGGGTCCTAGTGGCGTCGGAATCTTGATCGAGGATGGAGCGATCCCAACGATCGTCAATACCATTGTTTCCAAGTTCTCGACTGGTATTCAGTACAACGGGTCTGCAACCGGACCGCAACCAGAGTTGGGTGGTATCGTCTACCAATCCAATACGGTTCCCAAGTCCCCTGCGACGCTGAACGAATCCTTTGAGTTATTGCTCCCTCCGACCGCTCCGCTCTTTATTGACGCGACCGACGGAAGGTTCTATCTACGAGCTTTGTCATCCGCCATCGACTCGTCGATTAACTCAGTCGAAGATAGATCGATAATCGATCAAGTTAAGAGCCCTATTGGATTGCCGACAAGCCCAATCCAAGCTCCTGACTTTGACATCTTTGGATTGAGACGGGTCGATGATCCCGCTGTGAACACACCAGCCGGTCTCGGTGAAAACGTCTTCACGGACCGAGGTGCATTTGAACGATCTGACTTTGTTGGACCGATTGCCGTTCTGCAACGACCTATCGACAACGACGCGAATCTAGTTGATTCCGACCGAACGACAACCTTCTTGATGGTTGGATCGGGCAATTACGACTTCTTTGAAGTTTTGCTTGATGAAACGTCGGGAACGGGAGTTGATGCCGACACCGTTACGAGTCTTAACATTATCTTGACGGAAAACGGTCAACAGTTAGTCGAGGGATCTGATTACGTTCGAGGTTACAGCGTTAACAGTAGAACGATTCGACTCACCCCATTTGCTGGATTCTGGCGTCGAGACAGTGTTTACGAACTTACATTGGTGAACCGAGTTTCGCACAAGATCGATGCACCATCGGGTCGGGATATTGTTGCAGGTCAGCAGATCCGTCTTGTTGTAGGGTCGACAGCTGTCGTCATGGAATTTGATTTGGGCAGTGGCGTATCGGCCGGTGCGATCCCAATTCCCGTCCAAGCGAACTTCACCTCGCAAATGGTCTTGGGGCGAATTTTCCAAGCGTTGTCTCGCTCCGGATTGGCGATTTCTACTAACGTCGTTAGCAGCCGATCATTGCTGATTTTTGGTACGTCCGATGTCGTGTTGACCGGCGGAACGGTTGGGCTGAGTGCGACGCTGATTGATCCAATTCGCGACATAGCCGGTAATTTGTTGCAGGCGAACCGACCGAACTCATTGACACAGTTCACGATTGCAATGCCAGAAGTCGGCTTCGACTTCGGTGATGCGATCGAAAGAAACGGAACTGGCTCTACGAGTTCGACGGTCTTGACGTCAACGGGAACCATCGTGAGCGGTGCTCGCCACGCAATGTATCCTGTCGATGAGCCGCAACTCGTTCTCGGGCGATATGCTGATTCCGATGCGAATGGTCAAACCAGTCCTGCAGCTGATGCTGATGATAGCGAAGCGCAGATATCATTCTCAGCGGGGTTAGGATTCCAGGTTGCAAATGCTGGGCCAATTCGATTGGCGTTTGGCACCAACGGACCCGGATTACTTGGTCAGTCGCTCACCATAAGCGACGATGCCAACAACACAGTGGTTTTCCGATTTGTTGATAATGTTTCGTTGCCTGGGGCTAATGAAATTGCCATCAACATTGCTACGGCCGTAACCGCTTTGGACGTAGCCACTGCTGTGCAAACCGCCATCAAAGTCGGGGCTATCGATAGAGGATTCTTGTTTGGCATTACAGCCATTCTCGACGGCTCATCATTAGTTCTAGGTGGAAACGAAGATCATTCGTTCTCTACTACGGCTTCATCTGCTTTTGTACAACGGGTTGTCTCCGGATCCCAAACCATTCGAGTGCTCGCGTCGACGACTATAGACGGAGAAACACTCACGATTGAGGATGGTTCGGGCCGTACGCTTGTTTTCCAAATCGTCAATACATCGCTGGCCAACCCTGCACCGCTTGGAGCAGGCCGAAGACCTGTTAATGTGAATTTAGCAACAGCAACTGACGCTTCCTTGGCTGAAGCACTTCGACTTGCCATCAACGATGCCATTCGAACGCGATTGATAAATCTGCCTACGATTCCTGGTAGTGCGATCGTTGGTAACGAAATGCGAATTCTTGCCGACGATGAAGATGGGGTGACGTTTGATGGATTCTTCAATCCATTCGCTTTACCTGTGGAAGTAACCATTAATTCATCAGGCGCTGGGTTTGTCGACGTATGGATCGATTGGAATCAAGATAACGATTTCAATGATTTAGATGAAAGAATTGATTTCACTCAGGACTCTGTTCGCAATCCCGTTTCTGTACCTGTGCTGCCTGGTCAGAACATACTCTTCATCCCAACTCCGAGCCATGCTCGAGTCGGTTACACAACGGCGAGATTCCGATTGAGTACCACTGGTGGTATGCTTCCAGGAGGAATGGCGATCGGCGGTGAGGTCGAGGACCATGTGATCGAAGTTCTTCCTGGACGTCCTCCGATCTCGGTCGATGATCCAAATGGTGGCATCACAGGTCGTGCTCGTGAATACAGAGTGATCGAAGACTCTACTTTAGTGGTTTCCTCCGCAAACGGCGTATTGGCGAATGATACTAACTTCGAAGCGTTCCCACTCTTCGTGCATGATTTCGACCCATACACTCCAGCGGTCGATCCAGTAGAAGCACCGCAAAACGGTACGCTAACCTTGAATACTGACGGTTCGTTCACCTACGTGCCGAACAGAAACTTCTTTGGTTTAGACCAATTCACGTATCTAGCGCGCAGCACGCGGATGACCTCGGTTGCGCCAGCGACCGTTACGATTAACGTTCTCCAAAGGAACGACGCACCTTTGGGTGTTGATGATCGTGAGACCATCTCCGAAGACAATGGAGACATAACCGTCGCGCCGAATACTTCGGTGACGTGGAATGTAAGCCGATTTACTGCTAATGATGTTGTTGGTCACGACGCTGGCGACGTTAATGCTGTCAACGGTGTTGTAGCGAACGAAACCCCAATTCAATCTCTCCGGATTGTAGGTGCGCGAATCGTTAGTCCATCCCGAACGGGTGAGCAGGTGGCATTTGATACGGTCAATAACACCCTGACCTTCCGATCGGGAACCCACTACAATTTTGACATCAATGGCGTTGTCGTAATCGAGATCGATTTGGAAGATAATGGTTTGACCGGAGAGATTCGGACCGATGAACTAAATCAGCCATCGGCATTGTTGAATCCGGATCCTCTCCGTACGACGAGCCGAATTACCGTTACGATCAATCCATTGAATGACAGGCCGGTATTCAGTCTCACAAATCCGTTGGTTACAGATACCGAAGACTCCGGTGCTCAAGCTCGTCCGATCATCGTGGATGTTGCTCCTGGTCCAGCTTTGGCAACCGACGAACTAGCCACACAACAAGTGGTTGGATTTAACATTGTGGTGACCGCAAATCACCCCAATCCAATGAGCTTGTTCAGTGTTGCTCCTTCAATAACAGGAAGCGCAACCAGTGCGATTCGAACTCTGCAATACACACTAGCACCAAATGTTAACCGACTGGTAGCAGGAGGAGATATTCTTCTTACTGTAACGGCCCTGGATAACGGACCTACGGGCGGCTCGAACGTCAATGAATCCTTACCTCAAACCATTACGATTCGGGTAAGCGAAGTCAATGACAATCCAGATTTCGATCTCAACCCAACCACATTCACGGTTTCGGAAGATGCATCCTTGCAACTCATTCCGCAAATCTACACGAATGTTGTTGCTGGCCCAGCGTCGGCTACGGACGAAAGCGGTCAGAATGTAGATGTAACGGTTTCTATTCCAGTAGGTGCTGCCGCGTTGTACTCGGTTCTGCCACGCTTAAATCAGAATCGCGATTTGGAATTCCAATTCGCTCCGGACGTTAACCGAAACTTTGCTGGTCTAAATGGTATTCCGCTCAATGCGTTTGAGATCTATTTGACCGCAACTGATGATGGCCAGGAGAACGGCGTACCTGCTCCTCGATCTGTTACCAAGACCTTGGTAGTGGACGTAACTCCTGTCAATGATGCTCCGGCTTACGGTTTGAGCCAGAACCGAATCAACGTTGTCGAGGATCAAGGTTCGGTTGCGATTGCTGGATTTGCAACCAATGTTCGGCCTGCTATCAACGGGACGGCGATCGATGAAAACAGTCAGATCCTCACTTTTGACTTGACGTTTACAAACCCGGTTTTGTTCGCGAACGCTCCGGTAATCGACTCCAGTGGACGCTTAACGTTTAGAACAGCACCAGATCAAAACGGGACGTCGATCGTAACGGCTCGTTTACGAGATAACGGATTGGCTGGTCCACCTCCAAACTCAAACCTCGGTCCATTGTTGACGTTCACCATTTCGGTCGATGCAATTAATGATGCACCTGAGTTTTCGATGCCATCGACGCTTCAAGTGATTGAAGATCAAGGTTTGGTATCAATTCCTGGATTCGCGACTGGAATTCGTCCCGGCCCGGCAACGGCAGTGGATGAAAACCGCCAAGTCTTATCATTCCAGTTGATCAATGCGGATCCCGCATTGTTCGAGGTTATGCCATCGATGCAAACTGATGGTACGCTCACCTTCCGAACTAAAGCGAATGTGAATTCCAACACTCCTGGTATCAACCGTGTTGTGGAATTCCAGTTGCGTGATAACGGTGTATCAACACCTGCACCTAACTCTAATCTGTCTGCAGTCCTTTCGTTTACACTTGGCGTTACGCCAGTAAATGATCCGCCAATTCCAGGTACTGTTAAAGTCCCTGGCACAGAAGACGTCACGCTGGAGGTTGGACCAGGTCGTCCAGTCGATATCGATGACATCCTTGCAAAAGTTGCTCCGGGACCAGACGATGAGATAAACGAAGGTCAAACGTTGCGCATGACCCAGATCGAGCGAACTACGGTTCGCGGTGGGCAAATTTTGCCAATCTTCGATGCAGGTGAGATCGTATCGTTCCGCTACATTCCACCGACTGATCTTTCTGGCGAAGATTTCGTACGATATGTCGTTACGGATAACGGAACGCCTGAGGCCAGTGCAACGGGTACGATTACGCTGGACTTGCAAGCGGTCAATGATCCTCCACAGTTCACGGCTGGTCCTAATCTGGCTTTAACCGAGGACGATCCAGCTTACCGTGCTAGTTGGGCGGCGAATATTGCGGCCGGTCCAGCGTCGGCATTGGATGAACTGAGCGGGCCTAATGCACAAACGGTGTCCTTCCAAATCGTCAATTACAACACGAGTTTCTTCGCTGTCGCGCCGTCGGTTTCTCCAACTGGGGAGCTAAGCTTCACGTTGGCGAAAGACGTCAATGGAACTACGGTTGTGGAAATCGCTGCTGTAGATAATGGATCCAATGTGGCACCAAACAACAATCGTTCTGCGGTCCATCGCTTAACCATTGTTGTGGGAGCGGTCAACGACGCTCCAGGGTTTGTTCTCGGGTCAGCAGTGTCGGTTGCAGAGGATTCGGGCTCGTATGATGCTGCGTTTGTAACCAACATCGTTCCGGCCGAAGGCATGAACAACACCCCGCCAACAGGTCAGGACGAAAATGGGCAAACGGTTTCGTTTGTTGTGACAAACAGCAACAATAATCTGTTCGCCGTCCAACCTTCGATTACTCCGGCAGGGCGATTACGGTTTACACCTGCTCCTAACGCTTTTGGCGTTGTAACGGTGACAGTCTTGGCACAGGACTCAGGTCCGAGCACGGCACCGAACCAAAATAGTTCGACTCCGCGTACCTTTGAAATCAATATTACTCAGGTACTGGACGCTCCGTTTGCAGTCACAGATCGATACAACACAAGCGAGGATGCTGTGCTAACTATCGCTGCACCTGGTCTGCTTGCTAACGATATCGATCCTGATTTACCTGACGACGTATTGCGAGTCGCCGTGCCAGGTACGATTCAATCGACCTTGGGGGCAACCATTGTTCTCAATGCCAACGGAAGCTTCAGTTACGATCCTCGCAATTCTGCACGAATCCAGGGGCTAACGACTGGGCAAACCGAAGTTGATACGTTTACTTACACGGTTCGCGATCGAGCAGATCTCCTCAGCAATGTGGGTACTGTTAGCATCACGTTGACCGGTATTAATGATGCTCCTGTTGCGGTCAACGATCGATTCGTTGTAGCGACTGGCGTGCCTGTGAATTTAGCGATTCTAGATAACGATCGTGATGTCGACACCCCGATCGACGTGGGAACGGTTGGTATTGGAGTGCTTCCGCTAAACGGTACCGTTACGATTCTTCCTTCGGGACGAGTTCAGTACACACCTAGAGTCGGGTTCGTCGGTGAAGACACATTTAGCTACCGGGTAAGAGATTCTCTAGGTGCTTTGTCCAATGAAGCCACTGTGCAGGTTATCTCGGGAGTATCTCCACGAGCTGCCGATGACTTGGCTTTGACGGCCAGAAATGTGCCGATCGAAATAAATGTCGTACAAAACGATACCGCATTCTCCGGAACGCTGGATCTCAGCACTCTGCAAATTGCGTCAGGACCGGATACGGGTACCGTCGTGATCGTTGGCAATGGAGTCGTTCGTTATACACCTGCGACAAACTTTGTCGGGGCGGGTAGCTTCCAGTACTTCTTGTCTGACACCAATGGAATACCGAGCAACTTGGCTACCGTCACGGTGCGTGTAGTTAGCTCGCTCAATCAAAACCCAACAAACCGATACGACGTTGACAATGATGGATTCGTATCGCCAATTGACGCGTTGATCCTCATCAACGACATCAACCTCAACGGCGATCGAGTTCTTCCGGCGAGCACCACCCGACCTCCATTCTTGGATGTGGATGGAGACGGAAGCGTCAGTCCCCTGGATGTTCTGGCTGTTGTTAACCATATCAACGAACAAGGAAACGCATCTGGAGAGGGTGAGGGGATGGAATCGCTCGGATGGTTCCAAACCGTCGAGATCATGAGTCCTGCCAAGTTTGCAGAAGTCTGCGAAGCGGATCTGACATTGCAAATCGAACGAGAGATTGGCAATTACTTGGCCTCGAGTCTTGATGATTCCATCGGCATGGGCCCAATGCAATTCTTGGGAGATACCGACGAAGACGAAGACGAATCAGTCGAAGAATTGGTTGTCTCGTCAGGCAAGGGGGAAGTTGATGTTCCTTCAATCCTTGACGACTTGTTCGCTGCAGACTGGAGCTAGCGAGTTTTTCAGAGAATTGTTTAAAAGCGAATCGCAATCTTCTCCTGGAGGTTGCGATTTTTCTTTTTACTGCTATCTCTTTTCGGGCTGAACGGTTGGCTGCTATATTTTGGCCGAGCCGAGAACTGGTATCAGATTGTCCCGAATGATGGAGTCAAGCACATGGATGGAAACGCCCAACGGGAACAGATTGCGAAATGTTTGCGAGAAACGTTTCATCTGGAGTCGTTTCGCGACGGTCAATTAGCGGTCATCGAATCGCTGATGCACGGGCAGAATGCGGCAGCCATTTTTCCGACCGGTGGTGGCAAATCGCTCTGTTATCAGCTCCCCGCCTGTTTGTTGCCTGGTGTTACATTGGTGGTCTCACCCCTTCTGGCTTTGATGCGTGATCAGGTCGATAGGTTATTTAGTCTTGGGGTTCCGGCGATACGTTTGGATTCTTCTCTGACCGCTCACGAAGCCCGCACTGCGACGAGCAATCTACGCAGTGGAAAGGTCAAACTGTTATATGTCGCACCCGAGCGATTCTTTAACGAACGGTTTCGAGAGATTGTAAATGAGCTTTCCATTTCGCTAATGGCGATCGACGAATCTCACTGTATTAGTCAGTGGGGGCATAATTTTCGGCCAGATTACCTCAAGCTTTCCTCGATTGCGAAAGCTTTCAAGGTTGAGCGAATCTTAGCGCTGACAGCAACGGCGACTCCGACGGTCATCGAGGACATTAAAAAAGCATTCTCGATCGAGGATAGAAATGTAATTCAGACTCCATTTCATAGATCCAATTTAGCCATTCGCATTCGCATTACGAATGGCGAGACCCGAAGCCGCGAGTTGCTCGAAAGACTTAGCACACTGCCGCGAGGCTGTACCATCGTTTATGTAACAACCCAAAAAACTTCTGAGGAGGTTGCGTTGTGGTTAACGGAACAAGGGGTAGACGCGCGAGCGTATCATGCAGGTCTAGAAGATGAAGTTCGGAAAAGTGTGCAGGATTGGTTTATGTCGGAGCAAAACTCGATCGTGGTTGCAACGATCGCGTTTGGCATGGGAATAGACAAAAGAGACGTTCGCTATGTCTATCATTGGAATCTGTCTAAAGGGATTGAGAACTATGCACAGGAGATAGGCAGAGCGGGGCGTGATGGGCTAAGCAGCCGCTGTGAAACATGGATCGTACCAGAGGATCGCATAACTCTCGAGAATTTCGCATATGGGGATACGCCAACTTTTGAGGCGGTCAAAGGTTTGTTGGAGTTGGTCGCTCATCAACCAGAGATCTTTTATTTGTCGTTCTATTCCTTATCTTCGCAGTTCGATACCAAGGATATCGTAATTCGGACCCTGCTTACGTATCTTGAACTGGGCGATTACGTGGAGGGAATCGGTCCTAGGTACGATTGTTATGAATTCAAACCTCTGGTTTCTTCGGCTGAAATTTTGAAGCACTTTGAAGGTGAACGACGTGTGTTTGTTCGTGATGTGCTCGCACTGTCGGTAAAGAAAAAGCTTTGGATCGAGGTGCCTGTTACGGTTATAAGTGAACGCCTCAAATGTGATCGTAAACGAATTGTGGCCATGGTGGACTATTTGGCCGAGCGAGGTTGGATTGAGTTAAAGGTGAGTGGCATGATGCATGGGTATCGAAGAACAAAACCGATCACCAACATCGACGAGTTAGCACACTCGCTGCATTCGAGATTAGTCGAGTTAGAGCAGCGAGAAATCGATCGAATTGATCAACTGTTTCAGCTGGCAGTCGGGACGGAGTGTCAGGGCGCGCGATTGGCCAAGTACTTTGGACAGCAAATCGAAATGGGGTGTGGTGTATGCTGCGCGTGTACGGGTGAAACGGATGAAGAGATGCCGGAATTCCATTTTGCGAAAATTGGGACATCTGCCTTAAGTGGTTTGAAGCAATTGGTCCGTGAGATGGAGGATCTGTTTGACGAGCCTCGCGTCAGAGCCAAGTTTCTTTGTGGACTTTCCACTCCGTCTCTGAGCCGAAAACGCATGTCACGCCATCCACTTTTTGGTTGTTGTGCTTCCGTTCCATTTCGGGACGTCCTAGAAGCGGTTAGTCGGTTTTGAATGTCGCGAAACGAGTGCTGCAACTTAGGGATAGTTTTGTATTTCGGATACGAGAAAGCCCTAACCCGCAGGGTGAGGGGGGGAGCGTTTTCAATGTAAGTTGGTCACTCTTGACCGACGTCAACGACACGAACAAGAGCAGGAGTGCTCAATCTACCTTCGCAAAGCATCCAATCTGGGCGAGAGCAAAACGCCCTTCCGCGTCAGGTTATGATCGACACTCGTCCCCAGCCATGACGCCCGTGCGCATCTCACAAAACTGACTGAGATCTTTGGTCGGGGGATCGATTGGGCAAAACGGGGAGAATTGGGACTTTTGGGACCGCGAATCCAGCAGACTTGCTGGGATTACCAAGGATTATTGTTGCAGGAATTTCTAAACGTCCCTAGTATAGCATTACCGATTATATCAGCTTTTTCGACTTGTTAGTTTACCCGAAGCGGGCCGTAATCCTATGAGAACGTCTTTCGAACATTCCGGAACCAAAAGATCAGTCCAACGTTCTATTCGCGGACGGATGCGACGCGCTTTCCGGCGGATCCTGCAGGTCGAGTCTCTCGAGACTCGCAAACTTTTGGCAGGAGACATTTTGACACCTGAAACTGGCTCTATTCCCCGTGCGCCCGAAGAATTGGTCAGTGCGAGCAGCGCCTACTTTCGTCAGTTTGACAACGTCCCCAAGAGCGAAGCCAACGTAGCTGCTATTACCGACTTGGACAAGACATTTTTTCTTCACAGCCGCCCCAGCGCGACCAAGACTATTTATCTCGATTTTGATGGTTTTAGAGCTTCGGGAACTTTTTGGAACACAGGTCGAGGTCGCGATCCGATCATATCGCCAGCATGGGACCCCGCGAATAATGGACCAGATTTTACCAATGGTGAATTGCTAGAGATTCAGCAGGTTTGGCAATTGGTAAGCGCGGACTTCTCACCTTTCGATGTAAATGTCACCACCGAGGATCCAGGCGAGGCCGCGTTGGTCAATACGGGTGGAGGGGACGATAGATGGGGGAATCGGGTGGTGTTTACGCCTGATGATTTTCCTGCGCCCGGGGCTGGGGGGGTTGCGTATATAGGAAGTTTCAGCTGGAACTATGCGACCCCAGGAGGTACTGATACACCGTCGTATGTATTTAATTATGGAGCCATATTCGCTGCCGCTGCGGCGAGCCATGAAGTGGGCCATACGTTAGGCTTGTCGCACGACGGCACCAATTCACAACATCCATTCCAACCGAATGCCGCTTACTACAATGGGCATGGCACAGGTGAACACAGTTGGGGACCTATTATGGGGGTGGGTGGTTATTACAACAATGTAACCACGTGGGACAATGGAGTATACTTTGGTGCAAATAACGGCGGTACTGGTGCCAATTATGGCGATGGTCCCGATGACTTAGTGGTTATAACGACGCAGCACGGTTTTGGATATGTTCCTGATGAAGATGGCGGAACTGCTGTGACAGCTACGTTGCTTTCAGGAGTCATCAATACTGCAGGACGCGTAGACATATCGCATTTTGCTACAATCGAGAGAAATGATGATTTAGATTTCTTTTCATTTCAGACTGGGGATGGTCCCATCAATTTGACCATCGACCCTTACGTAACGGAAATGTACGCGAGGACTGCCAGTGGGTTTGACCGATCTGTAGAGGGTTCTTTCCGCGATGGTACGGTATGGTCTCAGAACCAAGGAACCAATCTCAAGGTTGAGGGGCGATTGTACGATTCGCAGGGGGCTTTGGTTGCGATTTCCAATTCAACTGGCCTTTCGGCGCAATTCGTGGATCTTAATTTGACGGCGGGTACCTATTACATTTCTGTTGATGGCATTGGTTTCGGAACACCAACCGCTAACCCTCCAACAGGATTTACTGACTACGGCAGTATCGGTGAATATGTCATCAAGGGGAGTGTTTCAATAGCCCTTGGATTACAAGTTGCCCGGAACCCCGTCGTCTATAGGGAAGACGGTCCTGCCGTTCCGATTGTGACGGCAGCAACCCTAGTGGACGCGACTCCAGGGGGGTATCAAGGAACGGTTGTCTCTGCCATGGTTGCTACAACGCCTGGGGCAACGGATCAAATGCGGTTTGTTCCGCCATCTGGAAGTTTGATTCGAAGAGAAGGAACGTCGATCCTCTTCCAAAATGTACCTATTGGTGTGTTGCGCAGTGTGTCACCCTCAAATCTAGAGGTTGTATTTAATTCGTCAGCGACCCGAGCGGCGATAGAAGCGACAGTTCCTGCCTTCGCATTCATCGCAACGGGAGACTCGCCCGATCCAGCACCACGAAATGTGCTTCTCACGATTCAAAAGGGAATCTTTTCCTCCTCGACTACACTGCCATTGAATGTTGTGCCTGTCAACGATGCTCCTCTTGCGTATCCCGCGTCGGTCGATCCCATTAGCGAAGACAACGTTGATAGTGCTGGTACACTCGTTCGCGATCTATTGGCTCGAGGGGTCATCGATCCAGATGGAGAAACTGGTGTTGGTATTGTGATTAGTAATGGTGCCGTTACCTCACAAGGCGTTTGGCAATACCGCGCGGGTGCGGATTGGAGCGACATCGGTGTTGTTTCAATCGCCAACGGTCTCGTGCTCGGAACAAATGCTCGGGTAAGGTTTGTCCCAGCATTGAACTTCTTCGGAAACGCTCCTACGATGAGTTACTTTCCGATTGACCCGACATACACTGGGGCTTTTTCCACGAGCACAAATCGTGTGAACGCGAACATCGCAACATTGATTGCCAGCACAACCAGTTCCGCATCACCTAGTTTCGTTACGCAAGAAGTGTTACCGGTCAATGACGCGCCTGTAAGCAATTATCCCATTCTGACGGTGTCCGTATTGCAAGATCAGACGTTTACCCTGCCATTG
>Ga0315899_10000676_pt1 | contig 40533 bp, 63 predicted proteins | sample LakEriMetagenome_2_FD_203518 | JGI IMG/M metagenome (GOLD analysis project Ga0315899, IMG submission 203518) | Freshwater fungal communities from buoy surface, Lake Erie, Ohio, United States - Buoy 4 MA112 | ecosystem: Environmental > Aquatic > Freshwater > Lake | place: USA: Lake Erie, Ohio...
AACGCCGCGCAGTTGCCGCATCGCATCGTCTTCGCTTCTTCAACCGGAACGTCCCACTTCGCAGCCAGCTGCTGCCAGTAGCGATCGTTCGGCTTGCGCGGGTTCATAGGCCCGTAATTAGCCTTGTCGATCGCCTTGCCACGGTTCTGCAAGTTGATCGTGATGTCGCGCGTAGCAACCGGACAAGCGCCGCCTTCCATCTCTTCAGCCATGTCATTTGCCCTTCTTTTTCGCGGCGCGCATGTTGTCGACGAGGTTCGGATACGGACGACCAGCCTTCGCTGCCGCAGCCTTCGCAGACGCCTTCTGCTTCGGCGTTAGCTTCTTGTCCGACTTCGTCGGGTCTTTCGTGTCCCAAACCTTTTTCATTTCTTCTTCCCTTCGTTCCGCTTGCTGATCGCTGCCGCCTTCTTCTTCGCGTCAGCCTTGCTCGAGGCTCCCCACGCTTGCAACGATTTCAGCAAGCGCGTCGGTTCGCCGTCCTTATATTCAGGCCCCGGCATGTTACCCATGCGCGCAAGAAACGACGCACGGCGCGGGTTATCGCCAGCCTTCACAGGCGGTTTTAGATCAGAACCAAGATTAGCCGCCTCATACGATTTGCGGCCCGTCTCATTCAAGCCGCCCTTCGCATTCTTGCCGGCCTTGCGCGTCCATGCAGGCGTCTTAGCCATGATCGGCCTCCTGTTTGCGCCGAAAATACGTTGATTGCGTCCTCAACGCAAACATTAGACAACGCCCTTGATGTGACGCTTCAAAGCTTTTCCCGGCAACCACTTGAACGCGCGACCTCCGACCATCGCAGCCTGAGACGCAAACGTGAGACACAACGCGTCGGCCAAGTCAGGCGAACGCATGCGCCGCTTCCGCATGCTGTCCTTGCTCTCAACCTGTACCTTGCCGCTCGATGTGAACGAATAACGCGGCGCAACCAGCTCATGCCGCAGCTGATCGTCAACCGGCAGCTTCACTGCCCTCGTCGTCAGCCAATCCTTCACGCTCAACCATAATTCGTCGCGCAGCTTATTTGCGTTCGGGTTCATGGCAGAACTCTCTGCCACGTTCACATCTCGCACGTTGTAGCCCATCTCGCGCAGGCGATCGGCCACACCAGAACCGAGACCGATCGTATCGACGCAAATCTCGTCAGGGTTGTCGATCTTCATTTCATTCACGATCGCGCCGACAACTTGCATCGTATCGAGACCGCCCCACGACTTCACGTCTAGAACGACGTTCCCCTTCCGCTTTACCAAAGCAGTCCGGTCAGTTCCAAAACGCGCCACGTCGAGACCATAAACAAGAGGATCATTGGCACCAGCCACCACGTCACGTCCGATTGCCCCATCAACCAACTCCGCCGGTATGAGTGTGTCGTCGTCAGCAAGCGCGAACTCACCAAGAACACGGATGCGGAACGCATTGCTCTCGTCGCCATAGGTCGCCTTGATTTGCGCGACGAAGTCAGACGAAACGAGCGGAATATTCAAGCAAGAGACGTGCATCCGAAACCAATCGGACGCTAGGTCGTGATGCGTCTTGTAGAATAAGCCCGAGTTGCGCGTCGGGTTCGAGATCAGGATCGTCGAAGCCGAGTGACCAGACATCGAGCCAGCCGCTGCCTCAAACACCTGTTCAGGCACAGCAGACGCCTCGTCGACCACCAGAAGCACATGCTCAGAGTGAACGCCGGCCAAGGCTTCCGGCCTCTCCGTCGAGCTGGTACGCGCCGAGATAAACGAACTCTCAGGCGCTCCCTTCAGCACAACGCGATCGGAGAAAACCTCAAAGCTCTCACGCAAAACAGGTGGCAGCTTATTGATCCACGTCTTCAATTCCGAATAGAGAGCATCAAACAGCTGCGCGGATGTCGGCGCAGTAACCACCGCCTTCTGCGGATAACGCGTCGTCATGTGCCAGATCAAAGCCCACGAACACGCCGTCGACTTCCCAACGCCGTGACCAGCACGCACCGAGATGCGACGCTCGCCACGCGCCAGAGCGTTCAAAAACTCTTTCTGCCAAGGAAGTGGCTTCGCTTCGAGAACATTCTCGACGAAGCCGACAGGGTCGCGCTCGTACCGCTCAATGAACGTGACGAAGTCGTTACCGCTTTCCTTTGCTTCCTTCGAAGACATGAACTTCCCCCTTCGGCGGGTTGAGCATGTAGGTAATGCCAGCCATCGCCTGCAACAAGTAAATACGGGCATCCTCGTCGCGCGTTAGATCAATCTGCTGCGCCAATTCACACAACGCACCAGCCAACTGCGCCAGCTCGCTTTCCTGCCCAACTACGACCACTTCATCTTCCTCGTCCATCGTCAGTCTCCATACATCGACCGCAGACTATCCATGCTTATGAAGTTATGCCCAACAATGTGACCGCCACGTAGCTCTAGATCGAAAATGCCATACGACCAGCCCGTCGTCGCCGTGCCGGCATACGGAGCCACATAACCCGTCGGCATCGCGCTCCCCAAGTTCAGCACCTCAATGTGCTGCGACGGCCCGATCTTCGGAACTTGCTTGAACACAGCGCGATGCGTATGCCCCCACACGATCGAGAACAGCGCATCATTCCCGATCTGCTGCTCGGAGTTCTTGCCCCCATACGCACGACCCATGATCGTCTTCGGCGCATGCACGAACCCGACGCCGGCAATAAACAGGAACTCACCATACGGCTTCGCGCGCCAATCGTAGCGAGCGAACACATCCTGCAACGCGCCGACGAACATGCCGTCAGCCTCGGGGTGCAAGTCTTGGAACCGATAGACCCGGTCCTCATGGTTCCCCTCAACGACGTGCAGCTGGATGCCGGAGCCTGAAATTTCCTTGTGGATAAGTCCTAGAGCCTCTTCCAAACTATCAAGATCGCGCCTGTAGGACGGCTTCAAGGCCGCGCTGAGAGACCCGATCGGCTCATGCTGCGAGCAGCTGTGGAAGTCTCCAAAGTCACCGATCTGCACAACCTTGTCGGGCCGCGTCTTCGCAATGTGCCGCCCAAACCACTTGAACCGCGTCTTGTCCTGCGTCGGGCTGTCATGCACGTCCCCGATCGCGCAGACCCGAACCGTCTCACCTTCAGGGTTGCTCCCCGCCCGCACAGATACACGCAACCGCTGTGCGGGCGGGAACTCGACTAGACGCGCCTCTGGAGGCTTATCAGCGTCTAAAAACAGATCATATAGGTCAGGATAGGTTCTGGCGATCGGGCCGTCCGAACGCAGCCGGGTGTAGATCGTCGCGCTGTTGATCCCCAACTTGCGCGCCAGCATCATGATCGCCTGAGACTTCGGATGCCCCCCCTTCAACGCCTTCAATAGACCGTTGATCGTCTCTTCGGCCTTGGCTCTCGATAAAGGCGGCTGCGGCATCAGGTTCGTCCGTCTCACATCCCGGCGGGCTTCCCGAGCGGCACCATTGCATCAGCACACTCCAAAGTCCATGCGTCGGGCCGAGGTCAGCGGCGAACCGCCAGCCTGCCTCCTCAAACGCAGGAACGTCAGCGTGTCTGACGTATCGAAACCAGCTGATCGTCATTTTTTAGATTTTTTCGCGCGCGGCGTGCGCGGCTTGCCGGCGGGTGGGGGTGGGGGGTCTGATGGTTTTTCGTCCGTATAAAGAGCGGTAGGTGACGCCGAAACCGCCCCCCCGCCGGGGCGGGACCGGGGGGGTTCTGCAGCATCGACCACCAGCACGGCGTCGAGCGCCGGCTGCGGAGCATCCAGCCTTTCACCTGAAAAGGTTGGATCGTTAGTGATATCAATAGCTTGGCCATCGATGTACCCGAGATCGTTACCCGAACGCCTATTCGACAGCGCGCGCAGCGCATCGAGATGCAGCTGATGCGTGTGCGTGACGTTCGCCTCGACGATCTGCTTGTCGCCATAAACCTTCGGCAGAAGCCTCGATGCCGTCCATTTCCGCGCATCTAGCGCCACGCGCGCCACGTCTGGCGGGATTTCCCCGCGCAAGAGCTTTGCCTCGAGATCGATGATCCCGTCCGCGTGAGCCATCGCTCGAGCTTGGATTGCGCGCGCGTAGTCACGCCCAAACTCTTCATCCTCTGAGAGCCAGCGCCAGATCGAGCGATCGTCAGGCATGTCCTCGTCCTTGCAGACGTTCGCCACTGATCGTCCGTTCGCAATGCGCCGGCAGAACTCGAGCAGGATTTCAGGCGTCTTAATCGACGGCCTTCCTCCCTTGTTCTTGGTCTCAGCCGCTTCACTCACTGCTTCGGTCTCCCCTTCATTCGCAGGCTTGGGAACCAGATAAGTTTCTGTTCGACCCTAACCTTGTATGTCTTGCCATTGTTGGTGACGGCGATGAACCGCACAGCAGGCTGCTCGTCGTCTGTAAGGTATTCATCCATGACATCGGCCAGAAGACCGTCCTCGTCGATCTCTGGCCCATCAGAACGGGATTTCATCATTCAGGCCCTTTGCATCTTTCACGCTCTCAACTGTCGCGCCGGGAAACAGGCTCTTCGTTTGGCTGATGACCCTGTTCGCCTGAAACTCATTCCACACTAGCAGCAGCTCGGCCAGCGTGACGACGTGCGCTGGATCGGCTGCGTCCTTGGCAACCTTACTCACGTCGGCCCGATCGAGGCAGACCGTATATGTCGTGCCTCTATGCTTCGCTGACCAGACGCCTTCGGGATATGTCTTATGCCCGGCTTCGGTAGCTGCCTTGTCGAGCGCCTGCCATCCACGGATCAGGACTGCCGCCTTACTGACGACAGCATCGAGATCGTTGTCGCGGATTGCGTCGTTCAGCTTCTCTCGTGCCGACGAGAACTTCGCAGCCATGTCGGGCGGCACCAGACGCTGAAGCCTGCCGACGCCCCACTTGCCTTCCATCTCAACGGCGACCCGATCGAGCGGCTCGAGCGCATCACCGATCGGCGTTCTGTCGACCGGCGTCTGCGCTGTCGCCTGTTGCATTACCCTGCTCATTTTGTGCGAGCCTTAGCCCATGAGCCGCACCCTTCTTCTGGCTTAGTCTCAGGCCAGACGGTGACGAGCTTCGGGTTCTCGATCTCCTGTTCGGGAGCCATGACCCATGTCATCGGCATCGGCGCGTTCGCCCTGCATTGCCCCGACATCTTCCCCTTGCTGACGTTCCACCAATGGCACGTCTTGCACTTCCAATAATCGACCGACTTGATCACCATCTCACCTCTCCTTCACTTTGCCCCGATAAAATCCGGACACCGGACACTTCCTAGTGTTGTGTCCGTGTCCGTCCGGATATTTAATCTCGCCTGATGTTGTCCGAATAAATGTCCGTTAAATGTCCGAACTTCCTAAGCATCTGAAATCCAACACCATTTCGCCCACATGCTTATGTGTCCGGCTTGTCCGAGCTTCGGCACCTCGCGCTCGAACGTCCGACGCGCACTGTCACCCTCCAAATGGGTCATCGTGCCAAAATATGTGCGCCACACGTCGACATGGACGACCTTCTGATGCGGCGGGATTTGGTCTAACCCGACCTGTTTTCCCTGCTCCTGAATAGCCATCGCCAGCGCATCGAGCAGCACCTTCTGATTGCCTGATGCCCGCTTCCGCTTCTTCGGCTGATGCGCCTCGTTGAGCGGATGCACGACGAGCGACGTTGCGTCTGGATCGAGCGGTGAGACGTGCATGAGGTCGAGACGGAACGACCAGCTAAGACCATCCATGCCGTCCTTCTGCTTGGTCGACTTGACCGTGCAGACGGGTTCCTCGGCATCGTCGTCAGAGATGCGCGTCAGCTCGAGTTCGGCATCGACGGCAGCGAGGAGCGCCGACGAGCCACGCATGCCCCTGCTCTCGTCCTTGCCTGTGTGATGCACGACGCAGACCGTGCAATCGAGCGCATCCTGTAGCGCCGCCATGACGGAAACGAATTGCATCATCTCTGCCGACGAGTTCTCCTCGCCGCCGGCATAGGCACGCGCCAGCGTATCGACGAATATCACGGCAGGCTTGATGCCGCGTTCACGGATCACCTCGATCAGCGCCGTGAGGTCGTCGAGGCTGCTGCGAAGGTTCATCTGCGCCTTCACGAAATGCACTGGCAGATCGTCGGGGAGGTCGTACCGCTGCATGAGCGCGTCACGTCTGCGCCGCAGGCCAGCACCGCCTTCGAGCGCCAGATAGACGACATCGCCCTGCTCGACGCTGCATCCGAACGCTTCACGTCCTGCTGCAACCATTGCCGCTAAATACATGGCGAAGAACGACTTTCCTGCGCCTGACTTGCCGTAGATTGCGGAGAATGACTTCGCCGGGAGCATGTCCTTCACCAGCCACTTGACCTTCACGTCTTGGAGGTCGTGCCACGGGACGAGGTCGATGCGGCGTTTCGTTTGTTGCGTTTGCTCGACCTGTACTGGTTGCTGCACAGGTTGCGCCGGATGCTGGCCCGACAACATGGCGATCTGGTCCATAAGTCTCGGCTGCTTCGGCAGGACAGCACGCGCTGCGGCCTTCCGATCGCCGTTGTGGTCGAACACGGCGACGAGGTCGAACGGATCGCTGACCTTGTTCGACAGCGGATCGGCAGCGCCATGGTGCGAGAAGACGCACCAATCGCCACGGGAGCCGCGAAACACGACGACGCCGGGAGTTCCGCTTTCCGAGCCGGGCCGGATGTAGCGGTATTTGTCGCCTTCCTTGAAGACGAACTTATAGCCTTCGCTTTCAAGCTTCGATCGGACCCACTCGAGGCCATGCGCCTTGTTGAAGGCGTCGATGTCGCCGGACGGTCTTTCATTTGAAAAATTTGGCGCAATTAATTTCTGCTCGACCTGTTCGCGCTTCTGCCTCTCCTTCGCCCACGCCATCGCCTCGTTGATTGGGAAGGCGTGACCGTCCTCGTTCACTTCGCACAGGAAGGCGTCAGGCTGCTCGACGCGCGGGAGATACCAAGGCTGCGACCACTTGCTGTTCTCGGTCACGTCGGACAGCCAGACGCCGCGAGCGTGCAGCTGCGCGAGGATGAACTGGACGCACGCATGCAGCTCTGCCTGCGAGTGCAGACGCGCCGGGATGACGATCCGATATTTCCAGTGAGGCTGACCGCCGCCATTGACCGGGCGATAGCTGTGCGACGTGTGGGCGATGTATGCGATGCCCATGTCGCGCAATGCGGCGCAGACCTCCGGCATCGGCGGAGCGCCGGAGATGATCTCGCCGGTCTCGGGGTCGATGCGGCTGTCGCCGTCGAGGATGAGGAGTTCCGCGCTGCGGAGGTTCTCGTCCGCGCGCTTCGGGGCGACGAGATCGCCGCCACGGATGTAATAGGAGCCGTCCTTGCCGCCCTGCTTCGGAGAGCGGAGGCGAGCAGCAAGCTGCTGGAAGGTGTAGTCCTTCACGGTGAGCGCAACGTCGGTGCGGCCACCCACAGCAAAGGCGAGCTTCATTTTGTGCTGACTGATATTTTCTGGTACTGATTTGGTCATGCCGTGCTTCCATTTCCCCCCTAGTGCGGCAGAAACTTAGGGCAGGCCATATCCGTGAGCCTGCCCTTTTTCTTTGCTTAGAACTCGTCGTCGTCTGCCGCAACGGGCTTCGGAGCCGGGGCAGGCTTCGGAGCAGGCGCAGGAGCGGGAGCTTCAGCAGCGCCGTCCATAGCCTCGGGGCGAGCCACCCACGACACGATCGACCACTTCGGAGCCTTAAAACGCAATTCTCCCTGCGGAGAGTTGATCTTAACCGTTTCTAGGCCGGAGACCTCGACGACGGGAACCTTGCCGGGGTTCGCCGCCTGATCGGCCAAAAATTGATTGTGGAGAGCGTCGATCGAGCGCAGCAGGGTCTTCGAGCTGTGCGAGAACTCACGCAGGCCGAGCGCCTTCGAGTAGATGCGGATGCGGAACGCCTGCTTGTGTTCAGGCGAAGGCTGCGCCGGCATACGCTCGCCGTACTTGACCATGTGGAAGTCGGGAGCGCCCGACGAGAAGGACAGCCAGCCGACCTCGATGTTAGCGAAGTCGAAGACCGCCTTGAACGGCAGCGCGACCTCTTCCTCGACGTTCTCCCACATGCCGTCACCGCCCTGCACGCGCTTGCGTGCAATGAAGTCGCCCGACTTCGCGTCGAACTTCACGATCGGCAGGATGTCGCCCGACGAGCGACCTTCAGTATTGAACCCTAAAGCCATAGTTCACCTTTTCACCATAGTGCCACTGATCCCCGTGGCCGGGATTGATGTTGTCCACTGGCTGCACATGGCGCTTCTGCGCGCTTTGCAGCCGGTAGATGAACCTGTGTTTTGAGACGCGCGGGACGCGGACGATCTCGGTGCCGACCGGCACATGGCTGCGCCGCGCGAACTTCTTTCCTGTAGCCGCGCAGGCATAGTCGAAGCGAGGCGTTTTGCGCTCCTGATCGGTGCGCCCGTCGCTGATCCAGTTTGACGCGCGGTAGATCACGCCAGAGTGGTGAGCCGACGGATCGGCGTAAGAGACCAGCATCTCGACATCCTTGCGATGCCGTTTGATGTATTTGATCGCTCGACCAATGAAGAACGTCTCGGTGTTTGTCGGCATGCTGTCGCTGATCCACAGACGGGCCAGCTCCCATGTCGTGCATCCGTACCGCTTCATGGTCTCGCGTGGGGGCAGAGCGAACACAACGACGCCGACAGGCTGATCGTCAAGGAACAGACCGAGCGTCAGCACGCACACACCGGGCCACTTGCCGAGATAGTGCTGGCGGATCATTGCGTCGGCATCCTTCCGCTCGATCTCACGAACGAAGCAGCGGGAGCGCATGGCACGATCGAAGACTTCACCCTCTGGCCTCACTGCGTTGCCCCATACCAAGAGCTTCCACGAACTATTCGTTGAATAGTTGAACGGTGAACGCCGAATTTTTCTGCAAGGCCGGCTGTGGTCAGCATGTGATTACGTTCATGCGCGCAATGATTTGCGCGGATGTATTCGACATCTGCGGCAGTCAGCTTTGAGTTGCCGTTCTTTTCGCCGTGATGTGGCTTGCCGCCAATCTTGTTGCGGCCCTTAATCATCATGTCAGCGACGTTGTCGCCCCATGTTCCTGTGAACAAGTGATCGGGATTGACGCAGCTTGGGTTGTCGCACTTGTGGCAGACAATCTTCCCGTCGGGGATAGGGCCGCAAAACAACTCATATGCGAGCCTGTGAGCCTTGAGATATTTGCGCGTCTTGGCTTGCCGACTTCCAGTGCAAATGACGCCGTAGCCGTATTTGTCTGTGTATGCCGTCCACAACCAGCAGCCGCTGTTTGGTTCAGGAATGTGACGATCGTTGAAGTATTCGAGTGCAGACCTCATCGCGTTGCTCCGTACCATGCGATCAAAGCTGCATCAGACCTACCATCCCATTTCTTTAAACGGAAGAGCGAGGCGTATGCGGGAAAGAGTTCGACGGCCCGCAGACGGGAGCCATCCTTGCCGCCACGGACGCTGACGGCCTTCTGCCAAGCCTGCGGGGTGACGTAGTTCAACGGGACGTTGAGGCCAGCCAGCACGCCTTCGACGAGGCCCACGCCGCGTCCGAACTGGAACATCGAGCTGACGCCCTGCCCCGGCATCGCGCCGACCTTCTCGATCCACGCGACGTTAGGCTTGAAGTCACGGATCGCTGCGGCCACGAAATGCGGGCTGATCTCGCGCTTGGTCTTGCCACCCCGCTCGATCTCAATGATCGGCATATCGACGATCTCGATCGTCATGGCTTCCATGTTGAAGAAGGCGAGTGCACCTGACGCGCCGGGGTCGATGCCGACGATCATCATTGCTGCGGCTCCACTTTGACGGTTGCGCCTAGAGCCTTAAGAAGCCTAAAAGCTGTGTCGAAATGGATGCCGCCGCCGTTGTGCTTCAGGAACCAATAGGCCCCATGCGACAGGCCAGCCTCGGCGCACAGCTTTCGCTGCGACACGCCGAGCCTGATGCGCTCCTTCTCGATAAGCCGAACGACCTGTTCGGCGGATTGAATTGCGATCATTAGTGCGCCCTCGATGCTTCGCTCGACCTAGCTAGGCCGTCTTGTGTTCTAGGCGCAAACAGGCACGCCTAGAACGCAGACTTTTCCACAACGATTTACCAGCTAGGGTCCAGAAGCGCCCACGAAGGCACGGAGATGGTCTGGATGTCGGTAGAGTACCCATGCCAGCCAGCCGGATGCTTTGCCTGCCTGTAGGCCATCGCAGCCTTCTCCATTAGCATCCGGCCAGACATCAGCGACGGCTCGTCGAGCCGGTAGATCCCGATCGCATAGGGCGGCTCGTTTTCGACAGCAACGAACGTGAAGTGATCGGCGTCCCACCCTGTCAGTTCACGATAGCCTTGCAGATAGTGCGCGGCCTGCATGTGGTACTTCAGGCTGGCGATGTTGCGCGCGAAGCCATCGGGCGATGCGTCCTGCGTCGTCTTGATGTCGACGATGCCGTCGCCCCGGTAATAGTCGAAGCGCGCCTTGCACGGCAGGCCGTCATGCGCTTCCCACAGCATCGAGACTTCCGACTGTCCGTCCTTGAGCAGCTCGCGCGCCTGCGGATGCTTGTAGACGGCGTCAGCGATTGCCGCAGCCTTGTCATACGCATCGGCATCGAGGATGAGCTTGCCGGCGTTCTCACGCTCGAATAGCTCAAACGTTTCCTTGCCGACCTTCGTGCGCTTATCGAGCTTCGGCGCGCGTGCGATCTCGATGTCCGCCTTCTCTGGCTCGAGGATCATTGTGTGAACCGCTGTGCCGAGACGCATCGCTGCCGTCGGCTGCATCGGATGCTCCTTCTGCGCCAGATAGTGCGCCGCCGATCTCAGCAGATGCTTTGCGCCGCTCGCAGAGAGAGCGTCGATCGCGTGATAATTGGGGGCAGTCATGTCTGAATAGACGCCAACCTTAAACATCAGTTTTAGTTCCTTTTGAGCTGACAGAGACGAACTTGCGTCCTGTCTTTTTGTCTGTCTTGTATTCCATGACAGTCGGGACATCGACGGAAGCGAACTCTCCGCACCAGTGCGAAGACGACACGCGCGTCGGTGACGGGTAGCGGTAGCACGCGCCGACAGTTGCGCCGCGATAGAAGCGGCAGGACGAGCAGGCAGTCATATCGTTAACTCCTCGATTGCTATCTCAGCTGCGTAGCGAACATCGCCGCGTTTCGTGTAGTTACCGCGCGCGACGAAGCGAAGCGCCGCAAGCGCACGCTCCTTGTCCAGCCGCAGCCGCTCGATCTCGTCGGCTCCTTCCGTGTAGGTCTGATAGACCATCGGAAAGCGTTGCCGATCGACGACTTCTGCGCCTTTACGCATGCGGACGACGACATCAGTTTTCTGCGTCATTCCTTCCCCTCCCCAAGCGCGGCGCGGGCATATTCAGCCACACAATCTTCACACCCGTCATACATCCATGCGCCATGCTTGCACTTGTCATGCTTTGAATGAACGCCGTCAGAGCGATATACGATTGCGTGTTCTCTTGGCGTATCTCCGTCCGCAATAGTCCGCAGCGCCTCACGCAGCAGCTCTATTTCAGTTTCAAGGCCGACTATCATTTCGTTTGCCTCGCCGGAAATAATCCAACGCTCTTTTGCAGAGCGCCATTGTTCAAGAATGTCGCTCATTCCTTCCCCTCCCTAAGCCCAATAGCTCTTACCCAATACACCAGAAGGCCAGAGCGAAGCATGATCGAAACGATGGCGGAGAAAAGCCAATCGGCCATTGGCGCGCCAAGGAAGTATTGGGCAATCGCAATGATTGAGAGAGCGAACGCACAGAATCGAACCAGTGTTACAAACAGTTCTGCAAGGATTATCATTCCTTCCCCTCCTCAAGCGCGGCGCGGGCTGTTGCGCCCCAATAGCCAACACAGAACTGCTCGTCGTTGTCGGGCCGGTCGCCTTCAGCAATCTCCCGCAATGCGATGACGCACTTTTGCATTAAGCGCCCAAACCGTGTTGCATCATCCCTTGCTTCAATGAGCATCTCGCGCAGCCGCTCTATTTCGTCTTCATGCCGAATGCTGGCCTTGTTGTAGCCAGCCATATAGGCAACCGTCAGGTCGGCACTGTCGCCTCTATTTATTCCCTTCTGACTAAGCGCCGTGCGGGCGGCATCGTGGGCATCCTCTACCTTTTTAACAGTAAGTATGAACTCAAGTGCCCAACACAAATTTTGTATCTGCGGCAACGCCCAATAAGCGCCACCGTCGGCATCAATGCGGCTCTTTAAGGTTTCGTAGTCAGTCATAGCTTCACCGCGATATATTCGTAATCGTTCACGGCGTGCTTCTTCTGGATCAGCGTGATCTCACGCTGATAAAACAGCTCGTATGCCATGTCTGCCAAGAACGCCAGCTCGCGCTGCTTCACTGTCGGCTCATGCCGAGACGGCGTGTACCGATCGAACGCAAGATCGCCTCGATGGTAGGTGTAGCGTGTGCCTTTACGCGCGCCTTTAAACCACGCATGGAAATTGTTAATCATCACATCCTCACGAGCATACGGTTGAACAATTCGTGCCGTTCTGGCAGCACGTCACGCAGACGACGATTTTTCCGTTCATCATGTAGGTCGTTGTCGAACAGGCAACGGCGATCGTCGGTGCCAGTAGAAACGCGGCGAGGCCGCAGGCTGTCAGTATCTTTCGCATCTTCTCTCTCCTTCAGTTGATGCTTGCGTCAGGCGGAACGTCGTTGACGGCGAGGATGCCGCGAAGCAGTGCCTCGGCGCAGCCTCCGTGGTCGTTGATATACATCGAGCCGATGCACAGCTTGATGATCTCCTGAAACACGCCGCATGCCGGCGTGTTTGTGTCTTCAGAAATGCGCTCCGATAGCGTCACGACGACGTTTGCAATCTGCGCTGCGCGCACTCGCTCGTCGGCGTCGAACGTCGCGTCAATGGTTTGTTCGCCCATCTGCCATCGCCTTCAATGTTCTGTTTGCGCGCATGCCGCAGAGTGCATCCTTGTACTGTTGTTCGGTGCAAGGAAGACCGCATTTGCAGGAGTAGAACTCAAGAGCGCGCTGGCACATCTTGAAGGCTTCGACAGCGTCCCTGAACCCTTGCGCGTCTGTTGGGTCTTGCGACGTGCGAGCCAGAAACTCAAACCGTTCGATCAGGCTATTCATTTCGACGCCTCCATCACGGCCTGCATCTCCTCTTCGGTCAGGATCGGCTTCAGCGCCTCTTCCATGCCCTTCATAATCTCGACGCGGCGCATCTCACCGAGGCCGTCGAAGTGCTGGCCGGCGAACGTGCCGACGAAGGCGAGATAGTTCACGCCATCGACGATGTTGTCGTCGTATGTCGGCGTCTCGATATGCCGGCCTAGCTTCGTGCAGAGATGGATCATGGCGATCTCATACGGCGTCACGTTGCGGTTCAGCAGGATCGACGCCAGCGAGGCGATGCGGGCGAAGTTGACTTCGGGCGAGGCGTATTTCTTCTGCCTTTCGTCCATCGTCGTGAGCGCGATTGCTAAAGTGTCGCGGTAGTGCATGCCGTGTTCTCCGATTGAGCTTTCTTGATAAACTTTAGTCCGTGCAGAACCGTTGAGTGATCCCGGCGCGTGAACGTCCCGATCTGCGATATGCTCATGCCGTCCTCCCACAGTTTCAGCCACACCTTGCGACGAGGTTCGTGCATCAGCGCGCGCTTGTCTTTTGCCCACAATTTCTCCCACGTCAGGTTAAATTCTTCGAGGATCGGTAGAACCAGAAACTGCCGCCGCGTTGATAGTGGGCAACCCTTCAGCCTGATCTTCCGTCTGACTTCTTCTGTGTCTGGATCAGGTTGCGGAGCCGGCATCACATAGTCTTCCGGCGGAGGCTTAGGAGCTGCGACCTTTACGATCTTCGGCTGCATCGGCTTGTTGAGCCGATCTCTGACGGCCTTGTAGTGTTCTTGCCAGTTGGTCATGCGTAGTTCTCGATCACGAATTGTTTTGCACCTTCGAGCGTGTAGGTGTGTGTCAGACGACCATTCACGCTGACGGCGCGGTAGCTTCGCTCTGCCTTGTTGATGCGGACCGGCTCGATGAAGCCTGCTTCTTTACCGAAGTAGAAAACAGTCCATGAACCGTCGTCGTTTTTTTTGATCTCAATCGCCATCTTCGCCGTCCTCAATCCACTTGAAGCCGTACAGGTCGGCAGCGTGATGCTCGTTCTCACGCACGACGAGCGTGATCTCGTCGCCATTTTCGATGCCAGCATCCTTCAGTTTGTCGGTGACGTGCGGAACAATAAATACTATTAGCGCCTCGTCCGTGACCCCGAACGAAAAGTCGGCGTTTTCGTGGATGCGCGTGATCTCAACGCGCTCCTTCCATGATCTCTTCGGAGCTGGCCTTGGCTCTTCGTGGATTGGAGCATCGACGGTTTGCGGCTTGAAGCGGCTTCTCGTTTCGATGAATAACTGCCTCTGTTCCCATGTCGAGATCGGAGCCGGCGAGCCTGTGGCGATCGCCAGCAGCTGCCTCAAGTTCGTTTCTGTTGGAGAGCAAACAAGGTTGAGCCAGTTGCGAACCGTTTGATCGGAGACATGAGCGTGCTGCGCGAGCGCAATCACTGAACCGGCTTTCTTAAAAGCTTCCGAGATAACTTCTGCGGGATACATGCGTAGAGTTCCTTCTGTTACGGGATAAAGTTTTCAGCGACGAACATCATCAGGATCGACCAGAAAAGTGCGATCCAGAGAATGTGTGGGATGCGAAGTTCGTTCATGTGTTTCTCTCTCCTATTGATGCGCTAACGCTAACGCCTTGCGCGCTAGACACAAGCGAAATCGACATATCGGCACGCTCAAGATTTACACGCTCGGCCCGAAATGGGGTGGGGCCTGTCCCGGCTCGGGAGGAGAGGAGAAGCAGGACAGGCCCCGGCGTCTGTGCGGACGCGCCAACGGGGAGCGCAGCTCGACCCGTCAGGGAAGAATGGCAGAAAGTCTCAGGGGGTCAATACTGCTGGTCTTCGTTCGGATTGCCGAGAAGGCCGTAGGAGCCAGCGCCAACAGCTGCCGGGAACGCGAAGTAGCCAGCACGCGATGCGCTTGGAAGAGGCCGCACAGTGCCTTCTGCTGCCATGTAGCCGGCGTTCGACAGATCGTCACGAACACGCTGCATCTGGCCCATCGACATGCGCGGCAGCTTCTCAAGACCGGGGAACATAATTTCGTGCGGCTCGAGACGTCCACGGATACGATCCCACAGCATCCACTGGTTCGAGAATAGTCCCTGCCCCGCTTCGTTTGCAGCAGCAGCGTTTGCTTCCAATGCCTTCACATACGGGCCTTGGATCATCTCAACCTTTTTCGGCTCTGGGCCGACCCAGTTCGTTTCGCGCAACGCCTGCGGAATACGCTCGTTGAACTCACCCGTCTTTGCAACACGCATATTCGCCGCAGGGAGGTTGTTCACATACGCGAGCGCCTGCTCGACGAAGTGACCGCGACCGCCTGTCGTGTTCAGCATCTCGTCCATCGACTGCACACTTGTGCCGCGATCCTTGTTAAACCGATCTACAACAGTGTTTTCCCACGTTGCGCGCTTGGCCGGATCGTCAAAAAGATCGCCACGGAACTTCGTCACCATGTGACGGTCAATCGCTGAGATTGCTGCATCTTCAGGCGACTGCCACACAGTCGAAAGCGATCCAGTTTTTGCTTTCAATCCGCGCGTTTCGTTCAGCACGCGCTCGACATGCGTTGCCCATTTCTGTGCGTCACTCATGCCTGCAAACGATGGATCGTTTGCATTGAAACGGAAGAAGTCAGGACGATCGCGCATCTTCTGCGTGAACTCTGCGATGTCTGAATAGTTTGCAGAACCAGATGCGCCGAGACCGCCCTTCTCAGCTGCGTTAAGGCCGAGACGTTCCGTGATTTGATTTGAATACGCCTGACGTTCTTTGAGAGCGTCAGCTGGTGTTGCAGCGCCTTGTCCCGTTTTGTAGTCATACGGGATCATCTCGTTCCACCGCTTCAGGTCTTCTGGACCTTTCACCATTGCGCGCTGAAGCGCCAGCTCGTTCGGCGTCAGCGGCTGGTTCGGAGAGATCATTCCGAAAATCATTTGATTGGTGATCTGCTCGTTCGACGGACCACCGGGACCGGGCTGCATCGCTGCGACCATGCGGTTATGAACGGATTGGTGCACAGCAGGAGGCAGATCGTTTGGATCAATGCCTTGTGATTTCATGTGTAGCAAATCGTAATAAGTGAACGGACCTTCACCACCGGGAACAGTGATCTCACGACCGCTGTTCGTCGTGATTTTTTGAAGGCCTTTTTCCCATTCCTTCACATTTGCTGGGCCGAGATTATCGACGCCATATTGTTTCCCGAAGTCATGCCAATCCTTTGGAGACCATTCGCTGACATCTTTGCCTTTGAAACGAACGTCAGCCGTGTCTTTACCAAGAGTGCCATCAATCGCCTGCTTGACCTTCTTAATGCCGCTCTTGGCCTTTTCCGTCACCGCACCGACGACACCAGCTTCGGCATCTGCCGGGTCCATTGCGGCGATAGCGCCGCCAGCGATGCGCCGGCCAACTTTTGCGCCGGGACCGCCTGCGACCATTAAGCCAACATCTACAGCATCCTGCGGGATCGCCATCTCAAGAATGCCCTGACGCCCTTCGATCTTCCCACCGACCCGCTCCGCTTCGCGCGCGGCCCGCTCTGGCGACATCCCGCGCGAGACAAGATATTGGAATGTGTTTTCTCGGGAAGTCTTCCCAAGGTTTTTCCAAGCGTCGATCGCCGTGTCGAGGATGCCAGCCATATTTAGCCCCTTTTGGCCCTGTGGATAGACGTTTATGCCATAGCCTCGCCCTCCACACAAACCGCTTGCGTCTAGCGCACAAGGCACCTATTGTTCGGGGTAACGGAGAAGGAGAAACCCATGAACGTGACCCTGTTTGAGCGCACCCCCGGCGTCTGGCGCGTCCGCATCGAGACGCAAGAAAACGGCAAGCGGAAGTTCCGCACGGAGACGCTGCGCGGAACGGAACTCGACGCAAACGCCCGCAAGGTCGAAATACTGAAGGATCACCGATCGGGCGACCTCGTCCACATCACGGACGACACCGTCAAGCAGCACTGGACGAAGTGGCAGAGCCGCCGTGTCGCCCTCAACCAGATCAGCGAGCTGACCTTCCAGAGCCAGCAGAACCTCATCAATCCGTTCCTCGACGACTACGGCTCACGCCGCCTGCGCGACATCACGAAGGACGACATCGAGGATTTTTACCTGACCCGCATCCGCAAGGTTGCCGCAGGCACTATGACGATCACGCATCACCACCTGAAGGCGATGTTCAATCAGGCCGTCGAAGCAGGCGTGCTGGCGAAGAACCCCATGAAGCGCGTCACGGCACCGAAAGGCGAGAGCGAAGCCCGCAAGCCTCTTGAGAAGCGCCACATCAAGGCACTGCTTGCACACGCTGCCGACAAGCCCCTCCTTGGCCGGATGATCCGTCTGGCCCTTGCCACCGGCATGCGTCGGGGCGAGATGTGCGCCCTACGCTGGTCAGACATCGACATCGAGACCGGCATCATTCACGTCTCCCGCACCGTCGTTCGCGTCGGGGCGAGCGAGTACGAGAAGAAGCCCAAGACCGCGAAGTCGATCCGCTCGATCCGCATGCCGAAGTCGTTGCGGGATGAACTGAAGGCGTGCGCCGGCAATCCCGACAAGCATGTCCTTCAGACCGTGTGGGGCGATCGTCCGACGCTGGCCTACATGACCAGCGCGACGAAGGATGCTTTGCGTGCGATCGGCCTAGACGAAGGCTACTGCCTGCACTCCACCCGCCACGCCCATGCCACGCATCTCCTACGCGCGAAGATGCCGCTGAAGGCCGTCTCCGAACGCCTCGGCCATGCAAACGTCGAAGTCACCATGACCGTCTATGCTGGCGTCCTGACCGGCGACGATCAGGAGCTGGCCGACAGCATGGATCGGATCGTGAATGGCTGACCCTATCGTGAAGGCATGACCGTGTCGGTGAGCGGGTCTGCCAGCAAGCCGGGGACCAAGGCCCTCGGCACTGCGTAGCGGCCACGCTGCAAAGCACGCTGCGTCAGCTCGTCCATCACATTCTGCACAGCCGGCTGCGTGTTCTGGAAGAGCATGCGCCCTAGTTCGGCGTTTGTGCGCTGCGCTCCCTGCTCCGTCAGGCCGGTCGCCAGACGATCGCCTGCACGCTGGAACATGCCAGCGACAGCGCCGCCGAAGCCACCCGTCTGCATGTCGCGCAGCACGCCTGCTGACGCCCGCATGCCTTCGCGGAACGCCTGATCCTGAGCCAGAAGCGGAGCCGTTTGCGAGATCGCCCGCAGCTGCCGGTTCGTGTTCGCCATCATAGCTTCGCGCTCAATGTCAGCGAACAAGGCGTTCGTGATCGAACGAACTTCGTCAGGATTGCGGCCCGTTGCGCCGAGCGCCGCTTCGATCTGCGCCTTGGCATTGCCAGAGCGGAACGCCCCGGTCACGTCCTGCCCCTCGATCTTCCGCCCGATCCGCTGGTTGACGGCATCAAGAGCGCCGATCAGGAAACCTTCCTTCTCAGACGTGCCGAGCTTGGCGATGTCGCGTGCCGTGATCTCGGCGCGTTCGTTGAAGAGACGCTGGCCTGATTTCATGGCATCCATCACAGCTGACGGGCCAGCCCACGCAGCGCGCGCCTGCGCGTATTCAGGAGCCAGCTTGTCCACTTCATTGACGATCGCGTTCTTCAGCGTCGCCGCACGACGCGCCTCGCTGTTCGCCTTGCCTGTGATCGCGTCTGTGTTGCTCTCGATGATCCGATCGAGACCGCGCTTGACCATGTCGACGTCTTTGACCGTGTAGTCTCCGACGATCTTGCGCGCTCCGTCCGTGTTCGTCGCAACGAGGTTCGGAAACACCAGACCCTCGTAGCGCGCAGCACGCTGCGCCTCTGCGAACGCATCGTCAGGCGCGCGCATGATGAGTTCGTCGAGCGTCTTCGTGCGCGCGGGCTTTGCATAAGCCGCTTCGTAAAACGGAGTTGCGTCAGCCTTTCTCACCTTCTCGAGATCGTCGAGAACCGGGAAGAACTTCTGGTTCGTGCCTGTCGCCTTCTCAAAAGCCTGAGCCACGCGCGGACCCTGCTCGTCCATGCGTGTGACCAACTGCTCCGTGATCTCGCCACGGTTCGCACCCGGCACGTTCAGCACGCGCCGGCTTTCGCCTGCGATCGAGCTGCCGGGATACATATCAGCGATGATCTCAGGCTTGACGCCTTGCGCCTGACGACGTGCGTAATCCGCAGCAACATCTGCCGGCGTCACACCCTGCTCACCGAGAACGTCGAGCATGCGGTTCTGCGCGCGCGTTGCAGGCGACGAAAAGGCATTGCTGACGACGGAGCCGACAACAGGAGCCGCAGCCCCTAGCACGCCACCGACGCCCAACCCGACAGCGCCTTCACCGAGCGCACGCTCTGCACGGTTCTCGAACCCGCCTTCGCCCTTGCCGAAGCCTTCGACAAGCCCCTGCGTTCCGCCGATTGCACCGCCACGCGCACCGCCTCTGACGATGTTACTGAGCAGCGTGCCTGTGCGCGCGACGTTTGCCGCCGCCGCAGGAGCCGATCCGCCACCCGTGAACGGGATCGCTGCAAGAGCCGCAACCGTCGGAGCCAGCGAACCGCCGACTTCCGCTGTCGTCGCGGCGATCGGACGCTCACGCTGCGTCGTCTCAACCTTCTTGCGAACGTCGGCAAGTTCTTCTTCGTAACTGCGGCCACCCGGCAAAAGAGAGCGTGCATAGGCTTCGGCTTCGTCGCCGTAGCCCATCATCAAGCCTTGCCCGACACCGACGCGCCCGATTACATCACTCAAAACAGACGATGTCGGTTCGGGTTGCTTCTCCTTGTACCTGTCCCAAGGAGCGCCCGCTTCTTTCTCTTTTTTCGCATAATTCTCCCAAGGACCAGCCATCAGATTTTCTCCCAACTGTTGCGATCTTTGGGATCGCCGCCCTTGAAGCGATAGCCATCTTGGACCGTTCCGATTGCAGGCCCGCCGCTGATCTCACCGAGCAGCTGCTTTAGCTGCGGCGTCAGGATGCTCTGACGGTTGAGAGCCGTCAGCTGGTTCCGCATCTCGTTCGCCGTGATCTCTTGGTTTTGGTATTTCGTGATGATGTCACCACGACGGATGTTGATGTCAGCCTTCTGCTTAAACACTTCCGCAATCGTGCGGTTTGCGTCTGGCTTATTCTGCAATGCAGGAAGGCTACGAAGCATGCCTTCGTATTCGATGTCAGACGTTGCGCCTGAACCTTCGACACGAAGCGTCGGAGCGATGCGGTTAACGAACGAATTGAACAAGACGCCAGCAGACGAAACGCCGGGAAATGCCTGTGCAAGTCGGCCTGTGACCGGACCCTGCGGAGCCATCGTTATGAGTTCATCAAGGACTTGGAAGTCCTGAAGTGACCCACCAGCAGTGTTCGCCGCAGCCTGCAACTTGCTGAGACGTGCGCCCTCATCCTTCGAAAGCTCTTTACGAAGATCGGCATCTGCGTTCGTATCGCCGCCGATGTTGACCGTCGTATTGCTGCCGCCGAGAACCTTCGGTCCTTCCGAAGTCATGTAGGCAGGAACTTCTGGCTTGATGCCGAACGTCGTGCGCTCTTCAGCCGTCATCGGGCGATAAGCCGGAGGAGCGAACCGCTTCGCATACAGATCAGGCTGCGCCTTAAACAGAACCTTTTGCTGCTCGTTCAGGTTCGGATCGGCGTCGATCGCACTGAAGAGTTGCTGACGGGTTGTCTGACCTGAACGCAGTTGCTCAAGCTCAATGCGCTTTGCTTCCAATGCTTCAGGAGACTGCGACATGCGGTTCGCAAGCAGCTGGCGCACGCCGCCACGACCAAGGAATTGAGCCTGCTGCGGCGAGATGCCGAGCGACTGAAGTTGCGCCGGGTCTTTCAGCACTTCACCGAGCCGCTTGTCCTCTTCCATCTCCTGCTGCTCGCGCTGCGTGCGCGCCTGCATCAGACGCCGTTGTGAGGCGTTGTAAAGATCAGTGTTGAGGCTTCCGCCGGCTTGACCGAGTTGCGCGAGGTACGCAGCGCGTTGCTGCGGAGCCATAGGCTGACCGGCAGCAAGAAGCAGCGCGCTCATGTTGCCGATCGAGTTCCACGCAGCCTGCCGCACGTCCGACATCGGGACGCCGTAGCGCGGATCAATCTTGGACGGATCGGAGTAATCGCCGCCGCCCGTGAAGAAATCGAGAAGACCTTGGACCATTATCGACCTCCACCGAACAGACCGCCGAAGATGCTTTGCAGCAAGCCCGGTTGTGGCGGGCCATAGCCGCCAGAAGACGCATCAGGAGCTACCGAACCCTGCGGCGCTGGCGCATCAAGAAGGCCGCGCGTGTAGTAGTCGTTCACCATCTGCCCGTCTACGTTAATGAGCCGAGAACGCACTTTTGACAAGTCACCGCCAGCGAATTGATCGGCGTATGCCTGCGCGCCGGGACCGGCATCAGCAAGGCCCTTCGTGTAGCCCTGCACGTTGAACGCAGCCGGCATCGGCGGCCCTTGCATGGGAAGCGGACCCTGCACAGCAGACGAGCCGGGAGTAGGGCCGACGTTGCGAGCGGGGCCGGGAATAGGTGGCAGCATCGCCTGCACGCGCGGATCAGAGAACTGCGGCATGTTGCCGGCGATCGGGCTGCGCGGAACGAAACGGCCATTGCTGCCGAGCGTTGCATCGCCGCCGGGGAAGTTCGGCTGCATCTGCTGGCGGTAAAATAAGAGATCGTTGATGTTCATCCAAGTAGCCCTCTCATCTTAGGCAGCGGGCGAAACTGACCGCGATTGATTTGTGGAGCGGCAGGCGCAGGCATGCGCTGATCTTCTTCAGGCTGCTGCGCCAGCTTGGCGAGCTGAAGCAAACCGCTGGCAATGCCGGCAGCACCCTTCGACATATCGGCACGTTGCGCCATGTCGATCTTCTGTTGCGCCGCCTGTTCTGTTGTCAAAGGTGTAGGAGCATCGACAAGGCTTGGCGCGATCGTGTTACCAAGCCATCGAGCTGCCGTGCCAAGGTCTGCCGAATAGACAGGAGCCGCAGGCGTTGCTGCGGCAACAGCAGGCGCGACAGCTGTACCATCTAGAAAATTAATATCCCGAGCTATTGAGCCGACCTTCGCTGAATAGTTAGGGTCTGTCGCATAGCCAGACTTTTGCAATTCAGCGAGTTGCGCATCCAACCCTTGCGCCTGACGCAAGCCTGAATATCTTTGATTTTCATTGATGAACTTCGCATAGTCCGCAGCACTATCGGCCATCGATCCATACTGGCGGAAACTATCTGCCGTGCGGTACATACCGCCATCGCCATATTCACTTGTCGAAAGCGTCTTCCCGCCGGGAGCGCCATGCGACTTGATGCCGAAATAGTTTTGCCCCGGTGCGCTCTTGCCGAAACCTGTTTCGATCGCAGCCTGACCAATGATGATGCGTGGATCAACGCCTGTTGCACGAGATGCTTCAAGCGCATACGGCATCATCTGCTGAATGAAACGTTTGCGCATATCTTCCATCAGATCACCTCATGCCACTGCTGGCGAATTGCTTCACCGATCAGACCGAGACGCCGCTTCACTTCAGCCTTGCGCTCTTCCGGTAGGTTTTCGATCCGCGCCTTGTTCTCGTCTAAATACGCTGTGCAGTCCCAACAGTCACGGCCCGTCTGTTCGCCTTCATTGTAACCCGGCGGAAAGTCTGCGCGCATCTCGTCGAGATAGTCATAGACTTGTTCTGTCGTCCAGTTCTCGATCGGATGAACGAGCTGGATGCCGTCGATGATGTCGCCGTTACGAAACTGCGACTTGCGCTTATCTTCCAAGCGCGTGCCGCGAATGATCCGCTCGACGCCCATCTCGACCATTGCATTGTGCAATGGGAACCAGATGTTTGCCGCGCAGCACGACAGATAAGGCTGTATCAGCGGGCCATCGTTTTCTGTGATCGACTTCCCTGCCGTCGTGCTGTTGACCGGCACAACGTCAGCCGGCCACCCGAACTCCGCAATTTGCTGCGGCTGGTTCGACTTGATTTCGATGAAGTTCGGCAGGCGCTCTTTCCACATCTGCATGTAGTCCTGCATCTCTGAATAGGCCGCACCAGAGTTGAGCCACGCCACAGGCAGCGTCTCCCAATGGTCACGGAAAAGGTAAAGGCAGGCGAGGCTGTCTTTACCGCCAGAGAATTGAAGGACCGTCCGCATCAGAAAATCGTTGCTAGAGAAGCGCCGATCGACGCGACCGTGCCGGCTGCACCGAGACCAGTCATCAGAGCGTTGCCACCCTGACGCGGAGCTGTGCTTTGCGTTGTCGATGTGCCGCCGTAAGGCGTTGCCGACGTTGCACCGAGACGCAGATTAAGCATCTCGATCGGGTAGTTGCGGCGCTCAAGATAACGGTTGTATGCGTCATCAAGTTGCGCCTGCTGCATCGCCTGCCGCTGCATGCCAATCTGCTCAAGCAGCGATGCGTCTTGAATACGAGCCGCCTGCTGCTGTTGAGCGAGAGAGCCGAGCTGGTTGGCAGCGCCCATGCGGAGCTGTGCTGCCTGCGCCGCACGCGCCTGATCTGCACCGAATTGCGAAGCCGCCTGATTGAACGCATCCGCCCGCAAACGAGCAGAGAGATCACCGATACCAGTTGCCGCCTCAGACGCTGCAACGCCTTCCGCGATCCCCTGACGAGAGCCGCCGAACGCGCCGGCAGCTCGCGCCTGATCCCCGATCCGGTTCGTTGACATACGCAGAGAACGGTTCGCAGCCTCGATCGCTCGATCCTCAATGTTCTGCGTAAACGGGTTCATATACCCTTGCAGATTGGCATTGAGAAAGCTTGTCGGCTGATAGCCAGCGACATCAGACGTGACGCCAGTTGCTCGCGCATAAAGCGGGTCAGTTAATCCGACACCGCCACGCATATAATCGAACGCCTGCTCCTGTTCGGGAGCGAAGCCAGCGATCGTCTGACCGCCGTAAGCTTCATAAGGACGCTTCGAGATCGTGTCAGCGATAGAAAGGTTTTCTTTCGTAATACCCTCAAGCCACGCCGGAAGCTCCGTCTTCTGGATCGTCGTGGTCGTCGCTGGTGCTTTGCTTCCGCCGCCCATGTCAGTTCCCCTTCGGGTGATATTCCATCAAGATGGACTTCCTCTTCCAGCCTTGCTGCTTGAAGATGTCCTCAAAACCGGGACGGACAAACGCCCGACCGAAATCTGCTCCTTGTGCTATCGCCCATTCCCTAACTTCAGGAAAAAGACTAAGCACCGCATCCATGTCGCCCGCAGACATAAAGAACTCGACATACTTCTTCTGCGGAGCTTCGACGATCGAGGTCACAATGATTGCTCGATCGTTTGTGAACGCCTGCATCTCGCCTCGTTTGAGGCATCCGATCACGTCGTCCAAGCTATGCGTATCGCTCCCGATCTTGAGAGCCTTACGCATCTTAGTAAGGAGGCGCGCCTTGCTGTCCAAGAGGAACCGCCGAAGTTGTTAGGTTGCCTGCGTTATCTACCTCAACCTTATAGACGCTTCCGTCAGGAGATTGAAGTAGCACCGACGAGACCGCCACGTCCTTGATGACCGCCGACGCGATGGTCCTGTTCAGATTGTTCAGCGTGCGCGCGAAATAAGACGCATCGTACCGATCTGGCGGGATCGGCAGGACTACGTTAGGCGCAGGGTAGGTCGTCATCGACGGCTCCCCTGCGGCGTGAGGTCGAGCCGCATTTCACCGATCGACCACGGCGCATCCTGTGTTGCCTCGATCTTGACCCTGAAGTCTCGACCTGTAGCGCGCGTGTCTGTGTAGCCGTTGGAGCGAGGATTGAACGGCCCCACGGTCGTCTCTGCCCCTTCAGGCGTGAATGACGTGTAGAACGTCAGCGCCGTTGAGGAGTAGCCGTAGCCGCTGTCTGTCAAAGCCTGCCGGATGAACGTCAGCCCATTACCTTGTTGAAGGTTAAGCGATCCGCTCTCGGCGTACCGCTCACCGACCAGCGACGTGCCGGCAGCATCCCATCCGTCTTCTTGGTAGTAGACGTTGTTCTCGGCGTCTGCCGTGATCGGGAACGGGAACACGCCTGCGCCTTCAGCTGCCGTGCGCGTCATCTCTCCGATCGACCACCAGCCTTCGGCGTAGTTGTAAATCACATAACGATCAGGGTCGATGCTGCCGATCGTCGGATACCAGAACCAGACCTCATTGAAGAGGCCATTGTCGGAGCCGTGCGTATAAAGGCGGCTCGCGTTAGGGTCCAAGTTGTCGAACACATAGGCACCGACTTCGCACGGCAGCGGCTTCACATAGCCGCCATCATAAATCCACCAGCCCTCGCGCCCGATCCAGATGCAGCGCCCGGCGAACGTAGCAAACGAACGCGGAGCCATCAGGCCGCAGCCGTAGCCGATCCGCTCGATGCCGTAGATATACGGCAGGCCGATAAAGCGCATCAGCCACGCTTCGTCTTCCGTCCAGATAAGCGTGCCTTCCCGCACAGCTGTCGCCATCACAATGCGGCTCGACGTTTCGAGATCGAGATATCCAGCCGTGTTCGTCGGGTCTGCGAAATCCCAATCCGTGTAATCTTCTCGACTTGACCAAGCCACGCGGCGAGAGTTACCACCGCATCCGAACAAGACGGCATGACGCTCCTGCGTCACGACCACTCCACGATTGTTCGTCGGGATGCCTTCTTCAGAAATCGTTCCGCCTGTGCCTGTAGCGTTTGTTCCGCTGTCAGCAAAAGTGAATGTTGTGTCTGACGGGACGCTGGCAATCGTCCACGTTCCATTGAACGTGCTTTCGCTATTGCCGACGATCACTACTTCATTGCCGGCGGTATATCCGTGATGGAATGTCGTCGTCACCGTGACAATGTTCGACACACGAGATGCCGTCAAAATAACCGCATCGCCTGCTTCGTTCGCTACCGTTTCGCCGTGGCTCCAATGCAGCAATCGACCGTCGCTCGATGCGACGGCGAGGAGGTCTTCGCCCCAATTATCAAAAGTCCAAGTGAAGCTTGGCACATAGAATTGAGAAATAGGACGCCGATCGGCAGCAACCAGAAGACACACGCCGCCGCTAGACGAAGCATTCGCTGCCGTCTGCGCGTATGTGAAAGTCGTCGAGGTAGGAACCGAAGCCACAGTGAAGTTTCCGTCGAACGAGCTGTTCGTCACGTTTTCAACTGTGATCTGTAGGCCGACGATATATTGATGAGGCTCTGCCGTCGTGATCGTCACGACGTTAGAGGATCGGACTGCGCTTGTGATGTCATACGCAGCCACGTCGAGGCCATAGAGCAGCTCGCCATAGTCTCCTGCGCCAAACGCACCATAGATGCCGTTGCCGGCCCCAAGGAACGTTGCAGGCGTGATGTTGCGATAGCTAGAGCCGTCGAGGACGTACAGATGCTCTTCGCAGCCGACAGCACAATACGGAGCGTTGACGTTGTCAGTCCACGACATCATTGCACGCGCCGGGGACAGGAGAGGCGTGCTAGAAATGCGCGTCCACCCCCCGACTGGCTGCAACTTGCCTGCCTGCCAACGGATCAGATTAGCGTCCCAAAAACGTCCTTTAGCCTGCAACGGGGTTGCGGGTTTCACTACACCGGGAGGAAGTTGGATCGGCGCTAGGGGCATCAGGCAACCTCTGTTCTCGACATCACCGACGCGTAATGTTCTACATCGTTCACGCGGTTGGTCCAACCCCTACCAAACAAGCGGAACGTGCTTAGACCTTCAAGGTACGCCAGACGCGCATCAGAGTAAGCCTTGATAAAGAACTCTTCGCCGTTCTGGTCGCAATATTCCTTGATCTTCGCCAGCGTTTTCGGCCCCATCGCACCGTCTTGCGTTGCGCCGCTAATCTTCTGCGCGAAGCGAACTGCGCGAGCAGGGCCAGAGTTTACTGCGAAGTCGTAGACCACGAAGTCCACGCCGGAAGGAAGATCGTTGCCGCCAACCTTGTTCCAGTACCAATCGCGGTAAAGCGGCTTGACCATCTCAGGCGTCAGCGCACGCATGTCGGCTTCTGTGACGCGCCGGCCCGTGTAGTCCTCCCACACGCGCTTCGTCACGCCGAGGTTCGTCATGCCGCCGGGGTCGCGGGGATGATCCGCCCATCCGCCTTCGTGCTTCAGCGTCTCAATAAAGGCTCGATCGAAGTTCTCTTTCACCGCGCTACGCCTTTAACCTTCTCAAACGTGCGAAGACCGCCGAGACCTAGCATGCCGAGCGTCAGGCCCATGAGTGCTTCGACGTTAAAAGACGGAAGCGGAATGGGATTTCCTGCCATCGTCGAAATCCATGTGACGAGCGGGCCGAAAACGTAAATAAACGCAAAAGCGAATGTACAAGTCCAACCTAAAGCGGGACGCCATCCAGAAACAAATATCGACGAGTGCTTCGCCTCTTCGATGTTGATGTCGGTCTGGCCCTTATCCCAAGCCTGAAGATCGCGGCGAAGAGCCTCTTCGGCTTTGATCTTCTCCTGCGGATCAGGAATGAACTTGTCGATGACCTTCAGGCCAGCGGCGACAGCGTCTCCGATACCGAACGTCATTTGTCCACCTTCCCGTCGAGCTTGTCGAAAATCTTAATCAGCATGTCTTCAACACGCCGCATGGCATCGACGAAGTCGTCCTTGCGAACGTAATGCACCGGAAGGTTGCGCTCGAGCGTGCGGATGTCGTCACGCAGAGCGGCAACGGCATCCCACAGTTGACGGGCGAACCAGCCGAGAGCGGCGAGAACTGCACCAATGGCGAAGTTAAGGACGTGCTGCAAGTCCATCGCCGCAACTCCGAATTATTTATGCTGATCTTACTAAGCAGCCGGAAAGTTGACATGCAACGCCAGCAGAGTTGTAGTCAAAAGACGGGCTTGTTGCTGTTACGAAGCCATAAAGTTCAACATAGTCTGTTGATCCGTTCAGATAAATCAAACCAGACACACACGTAGGAAATCCAGATATACCGCCGCTCAAAGTGCTCGAAACTGTGTAAACAGTTCCATTTTTATATAGTCCAGCATTTACGCCTGTCACATTGTTAGACGCAGAAACTCCACGGACAACGCCGTTGAATTGATAATACCCTGCAACAGTTGGCGTGAAGCGGCTGCTTGAAAAACAACTATCAGTATCAAAAATCTCATTTCCGAGCGTGACTTTCGTCCATGTCGCAGATGTTACACTTTGGTCTACCGTGCTTTCAGCCATAAACGCCGGACCAGTGCCAGCCACACCAGACGCAACTTTAGGCTGCGACACAGTTCCATTCTGGATCGCGTCAATGCCAGTTGTTCCGTCGATTACAACCGTCATGCCTGATCTCCTTCAGCGGGCTGAATGACGAGCTTGCCTTCAGCGACAAGCGCCATGATGTTCTGATAGTCCGTGTTCGCGGGGTCGAGCGGGACGAACGAGGTCACGCCATTGATGTCGCAGCGGATCATTGATGCCTGACCCGTGAACGTATCGTTGATGTATTGAGCGTTGCTATACATGGTCACAGCTCGATGTTTGCGGCGAAATTGAACTGTGTTCCGCCAATGTTGCCAGACGTGATGTCAAATGAAATTTTGATCCCGCTCACATAGGAACCGATCGTTGCGTTTCCGTTTGTGTCGGTGACACTGCTTCTTGTGATTGTCGGAGCAGCACGCATTGACGCATTGAATGACACAAACCCGATCAAGTCAGGACTGAACGAACTTGCAGCAGTCGTTCCTCCGTACACAGCGGCATGCCCTGTCTGGTAGTACCGTTGACACAACGCCAACTCCGTGCCGATAGAACGACGCTCCATCGGAGAGGCCGCATTGCCTACCTCGAGCTGTGCGTCACCGATCGTCCACGTTCCTGATGTCTGCGCGCCGACAGAGAACTGCACCTGAATACCTGTCGTAGCCGCAGCAGGCACAGCAACCGACACGCTGTAGCGCGTCACCGTGCTGGTGATCGTGACGTTAGTGTCGAGGAAGTCCGTCGTTGAAAGCGACCAGTTGTCTGTTCCGCCCGCATAAGACAAACGAACACGAACCGTCGTCAGCAGGCTATTCGCCATGTCAAACGACAGCGTGACCGTCTTTCCAGCTAGGTCAGCAGAGTTGATCGCTTCAATACGCTGAACAAACGTAAGCGCACTAATACTTGCCGCTCCGGTAATCTGATAGCGATAAGTATTAGCCGCCGAACCTGTGACACGTTGACCAGTTGCGTTCGCGCCTGTCGCAAGAGTAAACCAGCGGTCCACTCCGTAGACGTTGCTTCCAGCCGTCAGCGTGTGGCTTGCGCCAGCATTGCGCTGATCGACAGCCATCGCGCCATTAATCAGGCGGTTACGCATGCCGAGACCTTCAGCCGAGCTGAAAGACGTCCCATCGTTGAACGTGATGCCGTTCGTGCCGTTAATAGAAACCGCCATCTTCAGCCTCGATCGTTTGCGTTAGAAGTTTCGACTTTATGAGGATCATAGCCGAACGGAGGATGCGGCAGCGGGTTGTTCCAGACTTTGATGTAGTCACCGAGGCCGTCGCTGTCGTTTTGGAGCAGGATGGTGCCGCCGAACGGAGAGAAGTCAGCTTCTGTCAGTTGCGGGTAGTAGGCGATGATCTGATCGTAGAGCGACATTATGCAGCCCTCACAAGCGCGCCAGAAAGATAAGTAGAACCTCTTGATGTCGCGCTTCCACCGGAATTTTGATACCCATAAAGGTCTACAAAGTCAGTTGAACCATTAAGATACACTAGTGCCGATCCAGACGAGACGCCTTCAATAGCCGTTCCCGGCACAATGCTACCAAGAGCGAACCGAGAATTGTTTTTCCTCAGCTCACAGAACATCTGCCCTGATGTAGAGCTAAAGTTTACAACGAATGAAAGGATATAATACCCTGCAACAAGCGGAGTAAAAGTGTTGCTGGCAAAAGCGCTTGCAGTATCAAATGACTCCGTTGGCAAAAGCATCTTTGTAAACGTGGCATTTGAGACGGATTGAGTTCCATCAGCGGAGGCAAGAAACGCAGGACCATTTCCTGCGAACGTGGAGCCAGTCGAAATCAGAGTGCCGCTGTTGTTCGGCAACTCGAGGACACGGTTCGATGCGGTATTAGGCTCATTCAACGTGATGGAGCCACCGCCAGCGGAATTGAGAACAATAGACATCAGACGACCACCCAACGTGAACCAGTGGGAACAGTGACAACCACACCAGAATTGACCGTGATCGGCCCTGCTGACATTGCGTTGCTATTCGACGAGATCGTGTAGCTGGCCGTAACCGTCTGACCGTTCTCGTAGAAGATCGCGTTACCGCCAGCGCCAGACGCGCCGCCGAGAGAACCCCACGACGAACCGTTGTAGCCTTCAAAGCGGTTGATCGTCGTGTTGAAGCGGAACATGCCGGCAGACGGAGAGCCGCTCTTCTGAGCGTCCGTGCCAGCCGGAACCTTGATCTGGCCCGTTCCCGTCATCGTCAGATCGACGGTCGAGACGAACGTGCCGGAGACGTTTAGCGTCTTTCCTGCGCCAACATTCAAACTGACCGACGTGCCTGTGCCATCCGTCTTAAAGATGAGGTCTACTGCGGTCAGATCGGAGTTAAGCTTCGTTCCCCAAGTGTCGCGGCTTGCGCCGACCTCGGGGAGCGTCAGGTTAAGATACGGGGTATAACTGTCTGCCATGTTGGCCCCTTAGTTCAATCGCTGCCAGCTGTCGGAACCGGACGGGAGAACCGTCCATGATTTAGCAAGAATATCGATTGGCGTCCACTCTTCGGACGGCACGCTCGATGAAGTCCAAACGTCACCATCGACAAAAATAGGCGTCCAATCTTCAGGCGTCACGACTTCCGGCTCCCACAGCTCCCGCGCAGTTGCCGTCATTGACGACGTGACCTCGATCGACATTGACGTCAGTCGAACGCAAATAACCGCCGCAGAGCCAGCACTTTCAATCGTGATCTGTTCTACCGCCGAGAAGTCACAGACAGCAGCAGCTGCTGCTGCGCTGGTTATGTCGATCTCTTCGCTTGCATCGACCACTCTGACGGCATCTGCCGCCATTGCGCTCTGGATCGTTACAGACGCCGCCGCCAGCGTTGCGATATAGGCCGTCGCCGTCGCATCGCTGGTCGAGGTCGCCGCCGCATCAACTTCTGACACACGCTGCGCCGTCGCATCCATATCGGACAGGACAACGCAGGACGCCTCAGAAGCCGCGATCCGCTGTGCTGCCGCCGTCGCGTTAGACGTGATGACGATCGAACACGTCGGGAGCTGCGTATTTGCTGCCGCTGCCCCGCTCGACGTCGTGACAGCAGCCTGAAACGTGCCTTGAATGACGCGCTGACCGTCAGCCGTCGCGTTACTTGTTGACGCGCCAGAGGCGATCGTCGCGTATGTAACTCCGGCAGACGCAGTCGCGTTAGAGGCGACAGAAGACGCAGCAGCGGCTTGGACTACATAGCCAGAGCCATATAGTCCTTCGCCATAATCTGCTACGCCGTAATCAGACATCTATCAGTCCAGAGTGATCGTCAGCGTGCCTGCGTTGAAGCGCAACACGTCGCCGCTCTGGATTGTCTTCGATGCCGTGAGATCGGCATATGCAATCAGGTTCCCGCTGGTCGAAGCATCGAAGATGCCGGCAGCGACGATCGTTCCCCATGTGCCAGTTGCCGTCGGGAACTCGATCGCCACGCTGTTTTCAGCTGTCGTCGGAGCCGTGCCAGAAACCGTGAACGTCGCGGACTGACGAGCGTATGCGTTGCCGGAAACTTCAGTCCCGCCGCCGCCTTCCCCCGGCGCAACCGTGTAAAGGCCGACATACCAAGAAGTCGGGCGCGTTGCAGAGGCCGTTGTGAAGAGCCAATCAAGGACGAGGTCTTCTGCGTAATTACTAAGGCCAGCCATCAGTAGACCCTCCTAGCTCGGGCGATAAGCGGCGAACCGCTGTGTGTGGACTTCATGCTCTCTTCGTTTAGAGCTTCGATCCGAGAGTTGTAAATAGCAGCGAAGACAGGCATGCGCTGATCGTCCATGAGGAACGGCTGCGCGTGCATCAGAGCGCCGTAGAGATAAACGTCAGGCGCTTTCGTCAGAAGCCAGTTCGTCGATACAACTTCCGACAGCGGTGTGATCTTGCCATAGTAGACCATCTCGATGTCGATGTCTGCGCCGGGAGGCGGGATCAGCTCGATCGCGCCGTTCATCAGCGAGTACGCTGCGACGTTCGTGAAGAACTGTTGCTTGTTGATGTAGTCTGCCTCGTCGAGCGTGACGAAGCGAAGCGGCTGCGCTCCATCGACGATGTGAAGATTGATCGCCTCAAGCCAATCAGCTGGCAGCTGCACATATTCGTTGCTGCTTTGCGCTTCGGCACGAACGATCATTTCGCGCGTGCGAAGGCGCGTGTTCATGTCTGCTTCGGCAAACTGAATGAACGTCGGGATTTGAGCCGTGAGATCAGCACGGTTCAGATAGTCCGCGATCGTCGATTGCAGCGTTGTGTAGTTCGTAATCGTCGCCATCAGCTCGCCATCCAGTGTGTGCGATAGGGCTGCGCTTCTTCAGACTTCAGCCAGCGGCGCATCGCCATCTTGTCGCCAATGATGTTGCGCTGAAGGAGATCGAGATAGACGTGCATCGGCAGACTTGCGACCTTGACCATGTCGCCTGTCTTCGTCGTGCGTGAAACTTCGTTACGTTCCGCCTTAGCCTGCTCGACGATCTCATCCACTTGGTAGATGTTTTCGATGTGCATCTTGCCGTCAGGCGTGACGTGCATCTTCGTCATTGAGCCGGTGAACGCATCACCGCCAAGATCAAACGAGCCGGGGGCAAACTCTTCTGCCATTAATCCTCTCCGTGAAAGAAGGGGCGGGTTTCCCCGCCCCTCTATTCATCAAGCCGAAGTCGTGAGGTTGGCGATGATCGCGTGAGCCTTTTCGTTCTTCACGCGGAGGCCGTACTCGACAACGAGTTCCTTCTTCACCGCATCGCCCGTCGGAGCGATGTCGATGACGCGGAACGGACGGAGGTAGGACACCGAAGCATATTCGGGGTCGAGGACGAACGCGAAGTTCTCAGGCTGGAAGCGGTTCGGAACGATTGCAAGTTCACCGAAGTCACCGAGGTAGACGTCAGCGGTCGCAATGATCTTGAGCGGCTTCACTTGGTTGTAGGTGACGCGCTGTTCAGCAAGACCAGCGAACGCCGAAGCGACGGTCTTATTGTACGGGCCGACCATGAGGATCGACGGATTGCCGCCTTCCGACCAAGCCTGCTGCTGCGCTGTCTTGAGCATCGCTTCAGTGAACGCAACGTCTGTTGCGGTCGAGAGGCTCGTCCAACCAGCGTTCGGGTAGCCGTTGCCACCAGCGCCAGACATCGTCGGAGCGACGGCGCTGTTCGCCTGAATGTTCGTCTGCAACCAAGCCGGGAGACCGGCAGTGTTGCGGGCGGTCGAGTTGTTGCCTGCGACAGCCGCTTGGTTGCGCAACAGGATAAATTCCATATCCCGTTTTAGCTCTTTCGCTTTTTTGGCCTGTTGGTAGGCCATGACGGTACGCATGCCGGCAGTGTTGACGGCGTCAGAGGTGTTCGACACCGAGACGACCTTCGTGCTGATCTGGCAGTAGTTGGCAACGCGCAAAGTTGCGTCAAAGTCGGCATCGCCGGCATTTGCGCCTTCGATCGCAGCATTTACGCCGGCTGCGGCTAATTCGTCTGTCTGCCACTCAAAATAAGTGTTCGAGGCAGTGTCACGACCGACGTTCGACATGAACGGCGTATCGACGGGCGAGATGTCGTAGATGATGTTCGCAAGGTCTTCGCGGATCGCGTTGCTTGCATCGTAGGTGGTTACTTTAGAAACGGAAGCCATCGGCTTACCTCCTGTCTAGAAGTCCGAAAAAGGCAGCTGCGTCGTCGACGCTGCCGGTTTTAGCGAGACGTTGTTTCATCCGCGTGATCTCGGTCGTCTTGCGCGGCGATGATGCCGCTGTTCCCGCTTTCATCGGCTTAGGCCCTTCCTGCTTTTGAGGTTTGGGGCGGTTAGCCATCAGCTCGTCATATTTACGAGCCTTGTCGAGAACTAACAGGGCGCGTGGGTCGTATGCTTGCGCGAGTTCTTCGTCCGTATAGCCGACCTTGCGGCCATAGTCCTTTAGCTTGCTACGCGCGTCGTCCCACTTCTTCGCATCACGCCACTCTGGATTTTTCTCGACGAGCCACTTCTGACCCTCTTCGACAATCTTCCGAAGTTGCGCTTGCTCTTCCTGCTGACGTTGGTAGCTGAGACGTTCCTGTTCGGCTCTCGTCGCAACAAGGCGCTCCTGATAGTCGCGCCATTGGTCCCTAATCAGCGGATAATTCAAAGGGTCTTCACGATGCAGTTTTTCCCAGTCTGGCTCTTGCGGCATCATGCTTTCAAGCTGCTGCCGTAGTGCCGGGATTAACTGCGCGTAAGTCTCCTCTAGAGCTTTCGCCTGTTGACGTACCGCTTCAACTTCCTGCTTCTCCTCGCGGATCGCATTCATGTTGCGCGAATAATCGGACTGCCGTTGATAACCTTCACGCGCTTCTTTCAGAGTGACTTGCTGCATCTTGCCGTCAATCTTGACGGTTATGAGCGTATCATCCGAAGGCTCGCCCTCAGAACTATCTTCGTCGTCCTCTGCGGTTTCCGTCGCATCTTCTTCTGACGACGCATCGACCTCGTCGGTCTCTGCGGCCTCTCCGTCATAAGAAGGCGTCTCTTCGACATCTTCCGCAGACGCCTCGACCTCTTCGGTCTCGGCAGGGGCAGGCTGACTTTTGGCGGGTTTGGGTTCGGCTTCGCCTCCCAATAATGCCGCCATCCGATCTGCTGCTTCTGCAATGCCGATTTCGCTAGGCTGCGACTGCTCGGCTGTGTTCATGTATTTACTCCCTTATCGGTCGCCCTTCAAGCGACGGTTGAATGCGGTCACGTCTGGCTCACTCGCCAACGCCGCCAGCTCATCCCGAAAAGCGCGAATGGCGCGGACAAGTTGAAAACTTGCTTCCCGTGCATCCCATCCACTTTCGGGGTCAGAGTTCGACCATTCGTTAATCTGCCGTTGCTCGATCCGTCTGATGATCTCAGCAACTGCCTTGCTCTGCGCGAGGTATTTCGCCTCGCGCCAGATGTCTTCCTGTTCAAACGACATGGCCCCTCCTGAACCTCCAGATCGCCGGCTTCACGTCTCCGAAGTAGTAACGGAAGCCGTCTCCAAGCGCGTTTTCGCCATACCAGCCGGCATCTGCCGGCTCGATATAGAGATCGAGCTGCAATCCGGCCATCTCGGCGTAGCTTTCCACCACGTCACGCCCATCGACGCGATACGCAAGCTCTAACAGACGCTCGTTGTCGCCATCGATGCGGACCATGTCGTAGATAAATACGATGCCGCCCGGTTTTACGAGCCGCGCCATCTCCCTGAACGCCTTAAACCGATCGACATGGCCGATCGAGAAGCAGCAGATCGCCGCATTGAACGCCTCGTCCGGTTCTGGCACGTCGAGCATGTCGCAGCAATGCCGCTTCATCTCTGGCGGCGACAACTCGAGCTGCAATGGGCTGATGTTGACGAGGCAGAACGAGACTTCCGGCTGGATGAGCGACCAAATCCGCGCCATTTCACCGACGCCGCTGCCCATATCGACGATGCGCGAGCCATCAGGCACGTCAGCCCACAAAGCCAGCCGGCGAACGTGCTGAAAGTCGTCTTCTGCGAACCTGTGAGCCTGAAAGACGAGGTGGCCCTTCTGGACCGCCTCGATCGTTTCGCGCTCGACAGTTTCTAGGTCGAACGTCATCACATCCCCATCGGCATCTGCATCGGTTCAGCCGGCTGCGGCGCAACTGCTTGCGCCTGTGCCGCACTGAACATGGCACGGATTTCCTCGCGCTGGCGGTCAATCTCGCCCTTAATCATCGCCATATCCACTTGAGCGCCATACTTTGCTTGTATCTCGATCGCCTTCAGCATGGCATCGACGACGAGCTTGTCGCGCTCAAGATCGGCCTGCGCCATCGCCTTCTGCCGATCAAGTTCCTGCTTCGCGGCTTGGATGATGATGTCGGCCTTGATTTTCTCGGCCTCGACCTCTGCCAGCATCGCAGCCGGGTCTTGCGGCTTGTTCTGGCTCATCTGCTCCATGAACGCGGCGACCTCTTCTGGATTGATCTCTTTCCAGAACTGCGCCGGGTCTTGGAAGCCGGCGAGCTGCGTCACTTCGGCCAGCGCATCGCGGAGCTGGACGAGGTCGACGAGCGGATTATACGGGCCATAGAGCTGAATGACCTCTTTCTGCTGCGCGATGATCTGCATCAGGAAGGCCATGCGCTGCTCGTCAGAACCACGGCCAAGCGCGATGTTGACCGTCATGTCCATCGTCGCGTCCCACGAACGCGGGTCGATCGGCACGAACTGGTTACGCAGGCGGATGATCTTCGGCTTGTCCTGATGCTGCACGACGAGCTTTAGAAGCCCTTGGAAGCACCGCTTCAGGCCGTCAGCGAATATGCGCGCGATCATCTCGACGCGCTCCTGCGACGATGTCAGCTGCGCCTGAACGGCAGCGTTCGTCGTCGATTGCAGCACATCGGCATCGAGGCCCTGCGAGGCGCGCGAGATGCCCGTGCGCTGCGTCTTGATCTCGTCGAGGTATGCCATCACGCCGAGAGCCTGCTGGCCCACGAAAGGCTCGGAGAGCGGCGCAACCATACCCGGCGCGCGAGCGCGGATAATTGCGCCCGTCTCGACGTTCATCACGTCGTCCAGATTGACCTGACCTTCGACGACGACTGTGCGGGGATGGATCGACTGCGCGAGGCTGTCGAGCGTGTTCCGCATGATCGACGACTTAATCAGCTGCAAGTCCATCGTCTGATCTGCGATCGACTGACCAAAGATCGTGTGCGGCGTCGGATCAGGGGAGAGGATCGAGAACGGCGCATGCTGAACGACTTCGTCGTGCAGGATGTAGGCACCATTGCCAACGGAGCAGACCTTGTGCAGCTCCGCGATGCCGTCGCCATCCTTGTCCACGCGGACATAGCTTTCGACATAGAACACGCGATCGGTGGTCTCGTCCGTCGCGTTCGTGATGCCGAAGAACGACTGATCTGCCGGGTTGCGGACAAGAACCTCGAGGTTCTCTTCAAAACCGCCCGTGCCGGCGTTCTGTTCAATGATGTCGCGGTCATAGCCCATCGCAACCAGCTCGGAGACAGTCGCAAGCTTGCGGCGACCGACATAGATCGCGTCGTCGATGTTCGTCGCTTCGCTGTCGATTAGGAACTGCTCGGGCGGGATGCACTCGACGACATAGCGAGGCGATCGCTTCACGCGCCTAACCTTGATGCTATAGAATGGCATCCCAATCGCGCTGTCGAACTCTTCGATCATTTCGTCGATCGTCACGCCCGGCTCGGCCTGAATGAGCATCATCTCTTCGGCCATCAAGCCCGAATAGCTGTAATACTCGACGCTCTCGTCATCGACCTTGTACCAAGTCAGAACGCCGGTCTTCAGGATCAGCGCGTCCTTCATGGCATCGTGCAGGATGCGGAAGCCGGGGTTTTCCTGCATGAAGATGTAATTGATGAGGTCTGTCGCCTGCTCCGCCGCAGGCACATCTTCCTTCTGCTTCGGAATGAACTCGACGACCTTCTCAGGCCCCGTGAAGATGCGGAGCAGCGACGGCAGCATCGCAAGGATCGTGTCGCGCACTTCGGTCAGGACGACCTGAGAGACGCCATCTTCCTCGTTGCCGAACTTGTCGCCAAGGTAGTACGCCATCGCTGCTTCGCGCTCGGGCGCGAGGTAGCTGTCGATGTAGCTCTGCGCGTTCTCGATCGCCTGACGCAATACGAAGGCGAACTCGTCGTCATCCATCGGGCCAGCGTCAGGGACAAGCAGCCCCGTGTCGCCGTTCAGCACTTTCGGCTTCGGGATCGGCGTATAGCTTGGGTCGTATTTACCGGGGAGCATTGCCATCGGACTACCTCTTAAAACCGCTTAGAGAACCGGCCAAAAACCGATCTCTTTTTGTCTTCTGGCGAATAGGACGCAGTCACACCGAGGTCGCCGCCAAGAAGACCCGGCACTGTCACGCCGCCCGTGTATTGCGTCGGTATACCTTCACCGCGCGTCATGGCTGCGTTAAGGAGCGCAGGACCGATCGGCGCAGAGACGCCGAACGTGTCGGTAGGTTTCACGCGCTCGTTTCCTAGTCCTCGCTGGTAATTGAGCGCAAACGGCCCAAAGTCAAACCCGCCGCCGACGCTCTGTTGCGTACCCTGCGGGGTAAAGGCGGCTGAGTAGTTTGCGTTCATAGGCCCTAAATTGACACCTACGTTCGGAACAACCGTCGTCTGATTGCTGCCGGGGAAGTTCATACCCTGATAATTGACGCCGCCTCTGATGCTGCCGCCGTCAAATGGCAAAGCCCCGCTGACGTTGCCGAGTTGCATCGCCGTATCAGGAGAGATCGCAAAGTTGCTGGCGGTTGCTGAGATAGGCCCGTTATTTGAAACCGTCGAAGCGCCCATGTCGCCAAGGCCGCGCATCATTCCGAGCTGTTGCAGAAGAAGCATCTGCTCTGGCGAGAGACTTGTTAGATCAGCCATTGCCTATCCCTTCTTCCGAACGCGCCACCACTGCCAGCCATTCTCAGAGCCGACCTCGCGTCCGGTGAAAACTGTATCCACAGCTTTCTTTACACCATCCATCGGGTAGTCGTCACCGCCCATGACGCCGCCGGCCTTCACCTTCGGCCACCATGCTTCGATGTCAGCCATGACTTCTTCGTATTCGTGGCCCGCGTCAATCCAGACGAAGTCGATCGTCCCATCTTCAAACAAATGCGCCGCAGGAGCCGAAGCCATGCGATGCACATGCAGATCGAGACCGTCGATGCGGTCCATGTTCTCGTTGAAGATGTCGAAAACGCGCTCAAGATCGGGATCAGCCTTGTGCGCTGGCTCGTTTGAGCCGCCCCAATGGTCGACGCAGTGAAATGCGATCGACTTTCCGCTGTTTACGATCTCGACGCCAAGAAAAGACGCAGATTTGCCTTTCCAGCACCCTAATTCGACGAAGATCGCGCCATCTTTCGCCGCCTTTACCGCTGCACGGTAGGGCTTGCTGAAATTGAACCAGCCGTCGATCTCATCGAAGAAGTGTTTCACTTCTTTTTACTCTTGCCGGCTTCGCTCAGAGCGATCGCAATCGCCTGCTTCTTCGATTTCACGACCGGACCCTTCTTCGAGCCGCTGTGCAGCTTGCCTGCTGCGTACTCGTCCATCACTTTGCCGATCTTCTTGTCTGATTTCGACTTCTTCATTCCGACGCCTCCATTGCTGAAATCTTTTCTGCCGCATCCGCAACATCGAACGGTATGTCTGGCCTGCACTCAACCGCATGATCGTGCGTGAACTCCATCGTGCCGATATGCTTCACGTCTTTTGACAGGTCGTGGTCGATGTAAACCTTGAACCCGTTCGCCTGTGCGAGCTTGCAGAAGTAAATATCTTCTCCGACCCACACATTGCCAGACGGAAGCCACGCCAGATTAAACCAAGGCAACGGGCATTTCCGAAAAACGTCCATCTTGATGAGCATGCAGCCCATGCCGACGGCATCAACCTCTTCCAGACCCGTGCTGGCGCTGTCCGTGTAGATGCACTCGAGGTTTGCAAAGTCACGGAACGCGACCGTCTTCACGGGAATGCGCCGCGTCGGGTAGTTCGCGGCGACGATGTCCTTGTCGTGCTTTTGCAGCTGCCAGAATGTGTTCGCCGGGAACCGCATGTCGGCATCGAGGAACAGGACGTAGTCGTAATCAGCCGCAAACGCTTTGCGGACAAGGTTCTGCCGCTGGTCCGCAATGAGCGTGCCGCTGAGAATGTTAATGTTGAACGTCCCACCTTGCGGTAGACCGGCGTAAATGTTGGCAGTCAACATCGCCAAGTCTTTTGCAAAGCCAGAACACACCGTCTCCCGCGCCGGTATGCAGATCGCTACCTTCAAGACTTAGTCCTCTTCGTTGTAGCTTTCGTCTTCGGGGGAGCCTTCTTCGTCTTCGCCGTATTCGTCGTCTTCGCCGTACTCGTCGCCTTCTTCTTCGTCCGTGATCGGACCGCCGACGATCCATGCGTCACAGGTTCGCTCTGCGGCGCACTTGAAGTCGAAGATTTCACAAAATCCAAGATCGCCTGCTTCAATCGTTTCCATAGGGTCATCTGCCATTCCCTCTCCACCAAGGCCCTGCGCAATGCAGTCCATCATTCTCTCTGTCTGATTGAACGCCGCGCAGTTGCCGCAGCGCATCGTCTTCGCTTCTTCAACCGGAACGTCCCACTTCGCAGCCAGCTGCTGCCAGTAGCGATCGTTCGGCTTGCGCGGGTTCATAGGCCCGTAATTAGCCTTGTCGATCGCCTTGCCACGGTTC
>Ga0315899_10000680_pt1 | contig 40343 bp, 28 predicted proteins | sample LakEriMetagenome_2_FD_203518 | JGI IMG/M metagenome (GOLD analysis project Ga0315899, IMG submission 203518) | Freshwater fungal communities from buoy surface, Lake Erie, Ohio, United States - Buoy 4 MA112 | ecosystem: Environmental > Aquatic > Freshwater > Lake | place: USA: Lake Erie, Ohio...
ACTCTTCATCGGATGAAGAAATTGACCTTTGGAACACGCTTTCCCGAATTGCAGTTACGCCACCTGAACCGGTCGTGAAGGTCGTACCGGCAGTGCCGGATAAGCTCGAAATACACCCCAGATTTCCTCAAACTCGAACGGTCTGGTAAACTTTAGCGGCCGGTTTTGACTTTCCGGACGATTCCCAAGCGGACGCTCGCCCGGAAATCCGACCTTCGTTCTTTCCCTGATCCTGCGGCCCCATTCGCCCGATGACCACTTTGCCTGAGCACCGGGCGCAACTTTGCCCCGCGTTCAGGGTGCAGTAAAGTGCGTCCAACGATGCACAACTCCGCGGGGGACAGTTCCCGCTTCCACGGTTCTGACCGATGCCGAGAAGCCGCTGCCTCCTTAACCCGGTGCTTCGGTGAGGCCAGGCCGCACAGATTGCAGCTCTTCAACTCCCGTTAGTCAAGCAACTCATGCTCCAGCCCCCATCCCTCGTCAACTCTGTACAGACCGCGGAAAAAAAACGGCCCGCTTTCCGGTTGCCTGTTTGGCCGTGTTGGCTACTGACCGGATTGCTCCTGCTCACCTGCGGTTGTTTTCAGCAACGCTATGAACCGGCGAACTGGGAACCGGCTAACTGGGAGTCGGCGCCCCGCAAAGCAGCGGCTCAACCCAAAGCGACTCGTCCCAGCCCGGCGAACACCTCTTTACCGGGCTCCAATAAGCCGGTCGCCGAACGCCCGGGAGGAACGACGCTGCCAACCCAGGCAAAGGCCAATGGCACCTTGCCCGGCAGGGGCGTTCCGCCGAAACGCGCTTCCGACAATCGACCTGCCAACGGCACGCTCCCTCTCCGCGGTGACTCCCAGCCCACAACGCTTCCCGGAAGAAAACAAGCTCGACCAAACGGCTCAACGACACTGCCCGGCCGACTCCCTCGACGCGAATCCGGCTCAACCCTACCCTCCCGTCAGTCGCGGCCGACCGCGCAACCCTCGCGAGGGAACTCAAATCAAACTCTCCCGGGGCGAAAGTAGACACCGGTTGAGCTTGATTGCCGGCAACCTGCACTTCCCCCCTTGGCCTTTCGTTTTCAACTGCTGAGTCTTCGATGTCTGAATCAACCGTACTCCACGCTGGCAATTGCGGCCCCGACACTTGGGCTCTGGAAGGCTTGCTCAAGGATTTGGGAGTCAATGAAATCAGTGCAGCCGAAACGGCGGCAGAAGTCGAACAACTCCTGAAGCAGCGGACTTTTACTCTTGTGCTCCTGAACCGGGTGTTTGACTCGACCGGTGAATTGGCCCTCGATGTGCTCCGGCAACTACCCGCTGAAAAGCGAGCCTGCTGCATGTTGATTTCCAACTATCCTGATGCTCATCAGTCCGCGGTCGCGCTCGGCGCCCGAGCTGGTTTCGGCAAGCAGCAATTGCGCGACCCCAAAACCCGTGCGCTGCTGCAGGAAGCCTTGGCAAAGTAGCCCCGCTTGCCGCCGGTTCTCCGTCAACCGCCGCGGTTAACGCGGGGTGATTCCCCCTGGCAGGGAATCCCGCTGACGCCTCCTTCCCGCCACACCAATTGCTTCCGCCCACCGTTCGCGGGCAAAATGAACCGGCGGAGACTCCTTTTTCCTGCTTTGAACCGAGCCGGACAGCAAGCAGAATAAAGGAACGGGACTCGCTCACCAAAGTGCCTTTCCCGCGACCCCCAGCCGATGTTAAAGTGTGCGGCTTGCTATCCGGCGGAAGCCCAGTCGCAGCGCCGACTGGCGACCTCAATTCAACATTCTCCGTTTTTCGCCCCCTTCGAACCTCATGATTTGTGTCAGCATCGGCCGCGGGCGACATCGGATGATGATCGCCGAACTGGAGCACCTCGCCTCTTTGGGCGTAGGCCTGGTCGAATTGCGGCTGGACTATATTCGCCGTCCGGTCAACCTGGGGCGGCTGCTGGAGGACCGAAAGTGTCCGGTGGTTGCCACCGTTCGCCGCCCCAGCGACGGAGGAAAGTGGATGCGGACCGAAGAGGAACGCCTGACACTGCTGCGCACGGCGATTGCCAACGGCGCCGATTACGTTGATCTGGAACATGACATCGCCGGGAAAATCCCGCGGTACGGCAAAACGAAGCGGATCATCAGTTACCACAACTTCGCTGAAACCCCAGCCAACCTCGAACAAATTCATCAGGGGATGGCCAAGCTCGATCCGGATATCATCAAAATCGCCACGCTGGCCAACAATCCGCTCGATAACATTCGAATGCTCCGACTCTGTCGCGATGCCAAAGTCCCGACGGCTGCCTTTTGCATGGGCGAGATGGGTGTGATCAGCCGGATCCTGTGCGGGAAATTCGGCTCTCCCTGGACTTACGCCTCGCTCAATGAAGATCGCCTGCTCGCGCCCGGCCAACTCACGTTACAGCAATTGGTCGAGGAATTCCGCTACGAACAGATTACCCCCCGCACGGGCATCTACGGCGTCATCGCCGACCCGGTGGCGCACAGCCTCAGCCCCAGGATTCACAATGCGATGATTCGCAAGGCAGGGCTGGATCTGATCTATCTTCCCTTCCGCGTCTCCGCGGCCAACCTCGATGAATTCATGGCCGCCTGTCCCGGCATGGATATCCGCGGGTTGAGCGTAACCATTCCCCACAAGGAAAAAATCCTCAAGCACATCAATGTGCTCGATGACTCTGTAGCCGGAATCCGCGCGGCCAACACCGTGGTTTTTCGCGATGGTGTCGCCTTTGGTTACAACACCGACCTGGAGGCCGCCCTCACCGTGCTGGCCAAAAAGCTGGAACTCGACCTGACGGCGCCCGAACCGTTCGCCGAACGCCGGGTTCTGATTCTCGGAGCAGGTGGAATTGCCCGCACACTGGCTTGGGGACTGCACCGAGCCGGAGCGTTTGTCACGCTGACCGCACGCGACTACCGCAAGTCAGAGGCGCTCGCCAACCATCTGAAAGTCAAATCCATCGACTGGCCAATCCGCCAGAATTATCCGCACGACATTCTGATCAACTGCACTTCCTGCGGAATGTTTCCCAACCTCGATGAAACGCCTTTTGAAGAAGGCTGGTTCGACAAGCACACCCTGGTGTTCGAAACGATTTACAACCCGGAACAAACGCTGCTGATCAAGCATGCCCGAGCTGCCGGCTGCGACACGCTCACCGGCGTTGACATGTTCGTTCATCAAGCAGCGCGGCAATTCGAGCTGTTCACAGGCCAGCCCGCTGATCTCGAACTGATGCGGTATGAAGTGAAACGGGCCACCAGCGCCGCCAAATACTGAGCCCCGACTCAGTCGCCAAAATCGCCTGCTGCAGTTTCCCCTCCGTCGAAAGCGGGCGGCGCGTTCGAAAGGCAACTGGGCGTGGCGGGCTGCCTGCAGCCCACCCCCGGCCAGCCGCTGCGGACTTCAACGTCCGGCGATGCGGGACCAATGGCTCAAGCGCCCCGATCAGCCCAAGTCTTGGGTGTCTCGTAAACCCTCACGTTGACAAGGCGCAGCGGTGACAACTCGGACTCCAACAGCCGGAAACAGACATCGGCGATGTTCTCAACGCTGGGATTCAGTTCCCGAAACTCAGCCACGTCCTCGTTGAGATGCTGATGATCAAAGCGGTCAATCACCAGTCGCTTGACTGTGGACTCAAACCGCTCCAAGCTCCAATTCGGTCTGGCACTTGCCGACTCGCCCGGCACCTCGACACTGACCTCCACCACGTAATTGTGGCCGTGTCCGTTAGGGTTGTTGCACTTTCCGAAAGTGGCTCGATTTTCCGCGGGGGATAACTCGCGACAATGCAGGCGATGCGCCGCGGAGAACTCGAATTGTTGGGTCAATCGCAGCATTCCAGCTTCCTCCCAGGTAAACGTCAGTGAAAGCTGCGGACTGAGCAACATCCGCAAAACCAGAAAACGAACCCCCGCCAGCTCACTCCCGGCGTTGGAAAATACCGCAGGCACCTCGGCCGCAATCCGCCGCAGCAACTGGTCGAAACTTAAATCATCGCTGGAATGCCGGTTCGAGTGACGCGCAGTCGCCTCACTCCCTGGACCGGGCTGGCCACGCTGTTCGGCCACGCGATTGACCGCTGTGCGGAGGCTGTCATCCAAGGCCTTGATGTTGCAGATGTAGCCACTCGGCTGCCGCACGGTTCCCGCGACCGTCAACTGCAGCGACAGTGACACCCCGGGCTGCAGCGAGTTGCCCCAGCCCGCCCAAGAGTTGGGACAGGCGTCCGGCAAGGGAACGCCTCGCCAGGCAAAACGAAATTCGCGCGTCAACTTGGTTGTCATCAGCTTTCCAGAACGCCTATTGCCGAGAGACTGTAAACGCTTCGCCGCTGCTGAATCGCCAAGGGGGCAGAGCCAACTGGCAAATCACGTCAGCCACTTCATCCGCTGAAACCGTTTGCTCAGCCGGAAAGTCTGGGAACAATCCAGCCAACATTGGCGTGGCGACTGCGCCGGGGCGAACGGAATAAGCCCGAATTCCGTGGGCTCGACCCTCGTCGGCCCAGGCCTTCGTCACGATATCGAGCCAAGCCTTGCTCGCTCCGTAGGCACTGAAACCGGTGAACGGTGAGACCGCAGCCAGCGAAGAGACGCTGACAATCACCCCGCCGCCAGAGGCCCGCATCACCGGCCAGACCGCCTGAGTGCCGAGGTAAATCGAGCGGATGTTCACGTTGACCACCTCGTCAAACGCCTCGGCGGTCGTTTGCTCGAATGCCGCCAGCGGAGCCACTGCGGCGGCGTTGACGAGCAAGTCGCAGCGACCTTGGGCCTGCACTGCGCTCCGCACCGCCTGGACCGCCTGCTGGGGATAGCGGAAATCGGCCACGACCGTTTGACATCCGGCGGCGCCGGCAGCTCGAATCTCCGCCGCCGCTTGCTCCAACCGCTCGTTCGAGCGCCCGAAGATCACGACTTGGTGCCCGAGAGCTCCCTGCCGAAGTGCGGTCGCCAGCCCAATTCCGCTGGTCCCCCCGGTAACCATCGCGACTCGAGTCATTTTGTGCCCACCTCAAACCCCCACTTTGTTCTGCCACCCCGCCCGCAAAAACTCGGAGCGGACAACACACTTCCTGCCGATTGCCAATCTCCATCGGAATCCATAACAATACAAGGGCGGGTGACCGCCCGCTGTCCGGCGGTTATGTTCGCTGAATGGCCGGCAAACGAATTCAGGAGCGAACTTGCTTTCACTCCTCGAACGGCAACGGCCGGCCGCCCGGACACGCATTGTGCTCACTCGCATTGTGCTCACTCGACTCGGCCCCACTTGACTCGGCCTCACTCCCTTTCCGATCCTCCGCGTACCAGACCGACTCTCCAGTCCCTGACTTTCCCTGTCACCAATTTACTTGTCTTCAACAATCCTTGTCCCCACGGAACCGGCAGGATTTCCCGCCGCAGCCTAACGATGCCCAGCTACCGACAACTCGGCAAATTGCCCCCCAAACGCCACATTCAACTTCGCAACGAGACGGGCGGGTTCCTCAATGAGGGACTGTATTACGAGCACGTGGTCACAACTCAGGGGTTTGACCGCGCCTACAGCATCATGTACCACCTCCGCCCGCCAACCCGCATTACCGCCAGCGAAACGGCCGGGAAGATCGAGTTGCGGAAAGTCGATGAGCAGGAACTTCGACACCACCACATCGAGACCCAAAAACTGGCCCGTTCCGGCGACCCCGTGACCGGTCGAGTACCGATGATGTTCAATGAAGACGTCGTCGCCTGGCGCTCCAAACCCGATCGCCCCCAAGCCGAACTGTACCGCAATGGTGCAGCCGACGAGGTGATTTTCGTTCACCAAGGGAGCGGCATTCTCGAAACGGTTTATGGAAAACTACCTTATCGGCGAGGCGATTACATCGTCGTTCCACGGACGACCACTTACCGCCTGGTAGCGGACGATATCCAGAAGGAAGATCACTTGGTGCTCGAGTGCTTTGGCCAAGTCCGGGTCCCCACTCGCTATCAAAACCCCGATGGTCAAATGTACCTCGGTGTCCCCTATTACGAGCGGGATTTCCACTCGCCCCCCGACCTGCTGACGATCGACTCGGAAACACCCACAACCATTTTGATCAAGGACCGCGATCGCTTGACCCGGGTGACCATGCCACACCATCCGTTTGACGTTGTGGGCTGGGATGGGTTCCTCTACCCGTACACCTTCAATGCGTGGGATTTTGAGCCACTGACCGGGACAACGCACCTCCCGCCACCTTTCCAGCAGACGTTTGAATGCCGGGGCTTCGTCATCTGCACGTTCGCGCCGCGGTATCTCGACCACCACCCCCAAGCGATCAAAGTGCCCTACGTGCATTCCAATGTGGAGGCCGACGAAGTCCTGTTCTATGTCGACGGAGAGTTCGGATCGCGGCGCGGAGTCGGGCTCGGCTCGATGACGCTGCATCCCGGAGGAATTCCCCACGGGCCCCACCCCGGAACGATCATGAAGAGCATGAACATGGCCCGAACCGAGGAGATGGCAGTCATGTTCGACACTGATCGCCGCCTCTTTTTGACGCCCGAAGCGATCGCCCTCGACGATCCCAAGTATCCGCGAAGCTGGCTGGAGACCCCCGCTCCCACCCCGCCCACCGGACAGTACAGCGGCTAGTCAAAACCAATCCCGTGAGCAGAGCTCTGGGGTCAGCCGCTTTCGGCAGTCACTGCCGCGACCGCCGCCTGACCGTGCAACCTTATGGACTTCGACCCCGCCAAACTTTCGACCTCGGCCGTCTATGCCCTGATGATTCGGGCGATCACGCCACGCCCCATCGCTTGGATTTCCACGCAATCTCCCACTGGCCAGTTGAACCTCGCGCCGTTCAGCTATTTCGCCGGGGTCGGCTCGAACCCGCCGACAGTGATGGTCTCGATCGCCAACCGTCCGAGCGGTGACAAGAAAGACACCCTCAGGAATATTGAGGCGACGGGAGAGTTTGTGGTCAACATCGTTCCGGCTCAGCTCGCCCAAGCGATGGTCCGGACGGCTGACGAATTGCCTTACGGTGAAAGCGAGTTTGTGCACGCCGGACTGGGGACTGCCCCCAGCCAGCTGGTCCGCCCGCCCCGCGTCGCCTCGGCACCGATCCAGCTGGAGTGTCGGGCGCTGGAAATTGTCCGCATCGGCCAGGGCGGCTCAGCGGCGAACGCCGTTTTCGGGCAGATTGTCTGGTTCCACGTCGCCGATGAGGTTCTGACTGCCGACCACAAGATTGATCCTGCACTCGTCGACAGCGTGGGCCGGATGGGTGGACTATCCTATTGTCATACCCGTGAGCGTTTTGAACTGAAGTAATCCCACCCCCGGTCAAGCGACGAAGATGCCCGCCATACAAGTCCGTCAGCGCGAATTGTCCGCAACCCTGGAACAGGCCGCACTCGAAGTGCTGCGAACGCCGCAGTCTGCCAGCGATAAGTGGGCACGCCTGATTCCGCTGCTCCGTTCGGCCCAAGCCCATCCGGAACTGTATCGTCAACTCTGGGATGATTGCTATCGCGACTGGGACGCGTACGCGGATGGTCCCGCCCCGATGTGTCTGCCAGAAGAAGGCGATCGCAAGGGAGCCAATCTTGCGGAGTGGATGCTCCAACGGCGAACCGCGTCCGTCGCCGAATTTCATCAATGGTCGGTCGACAAACGGGCCGAGTTTTGGGAGCAAGCGATCGAGCGGCTCCAAATCCGTTTCCACAAACCTCCGCGGGCAATTCTCAATCCCAACGACGGACCGGAGAATCCGCACTGGCTCCCAGGTGCCGAACTGAACATCGCCGAGAGCTGTTTTCAGGCAGCTGCAGATACCCCGGCAATCGTGTTTCGCGGACCGGACCAGCCGCTCCAGGTCTGGAGTTATGCCCAGTTGAATCATCGGGTGCAGGAAGTGGCTGCTGCGATCCGCGCGGCTGGCTTCCAGGAGGGGGACGCCCTGGCGGTCGTGTTACCGATGACTGCCGAGTCAGTCGCGCTCTACCTCGGGATCATCTGGGCCGGCTGCGTCGCAGTTTCAATCGCCGACAGCTTTGCCCCTCCGGAAATTGCCAGCCGGCTGCGCATTGCTCACGCCAAAGCAGTTTTTACCTACGACGTCCAGGTTCGAGCCGGAAAAACTCTCCCGCTATTCGCCCGGGTGCTCGAGGCGACCAACCTGCCCATCATCTGCCTCCCCAGTTCCGGCCAGCAAGCTACCGCTGCCGATAAGTCCAGTGGCCCGGCTGCGGTGCCCGATCTGCGCCCCCAGGACATGGCCTGGCGGGACTTCCTCAGCGCGGCTGGACCCAGCCACACTGGGCGCGGTCCCCATCATGGCACGCCCATCGAACCGATCAATATCCTGTTCTCCAGTGGCACGACCGGCGACCCGAAAGCGATCCCCTGGACGCAACTGACCCCGCTCAAATGCGCGATCGATGGCCATTGCCTGCAGGATATCCGCCCCGGACAGCGAGTTGCCTGGCCAACCAATCTGGGCTGGATGATGGGCCCCTTTTTGATCTTCGCCGCGCTGATCAACCGGGCAACCATTGCCTTGTACGAAGACGCTCCACTGGGCGAAGATTTTGGCAAGTTCATCGAAGAGGCAGAAGTCAACATGCTCGGTGTCGTCCCCACGATCGTCAAAACGTGGCGGACAACTGGCTGCATGGAAGCTTGCGACTGGTCGAAGATTCACGTTTTCAGTTCGACTGGCGAGAGTTCACAGCGGGACGACATGTTCTACCTCTCCGCGCTGGCGGGCATGCGACCGGTGATTGAATACTGTGGTGGGACTGAAATTGGAGGGGGCTTCATTTCCTCCACGGTGCTCCAGCCCAACGCGCCGAGCACGTTCTCGACCCCCGCCTTGGGCATCGATTTCCTGATTCTCGATGAACTGAATCAATTGGCGGATGAGGGGGAACTTTTCTTAATCCCGCCGTCGATCGGGTTGTCGCAGCGACTGCTCAATCGGGACCACCATCAAACTTACTACGCCGAAACGCCGCGACTGGCGACGCATCTGCTGCTCAGGCGGCACGGCGATCATTTTCGCAGACTGCCCGGCAACTATTACATGGCCGGCGGCCGAGTCGATGATACGATGAACTTGGGCGGAATCAAAATCAGTTCCGCCGAATTGGAACGCATCATGAATCGCGTGCCCGGCGTCCGCGAAACAGCGGCAGTTGCCTGGTCGCAAAATGGCGGCCCCGAAGAACTCGTGGTCTTTACGGTCCTCGACCAACCCGCCGAGAACCCCACCAACGCCGCCGCACATCTGCTCAAAGCATTCAACGAGCGGCTCAAAGCCGACCTGAATCCACTCTTCCGAGCCCGGGAAGTTCGCCTCGTCACGGCCCTGCCCCGCACGGCCAGCAATAAAGTCATGCGGCGCGAGTTGCGAGCGGAATTGGGAAGCTAAAGCTGACTTGCCGAACACAACTGCGGACGAGCTGGTCACTGAAAACATGCGCTCGGCGTTGAAAACAACGGCGCAAACCGGGATCAACCCGCCACTTCCTCAGTCGTCAATCTGGCGGACGACGCCGATCACGACGCCGAGAATCTCGACTTCGTCGACCAGAATGGCTTGCATCTTGCGATTGGCCGGGAGCAAGCGGACTTTCTTTCGCTCGGGATAGTAATACTTAATCGTCGCCTCACCGTCGGGCGTCCGGGCCACGACAATCTGCCCCGGCTCAGCCATCGCCTGCTTGGACACCACGACGTAATCCCCTTCACAGATGTGGGCTTCAATCATCGATTCGCCCCGCACCTCTAACATGAAGTTCTCGGACTTATCAAACAGTTTGCCCAAGTCCAACCGCTCGGCCTGCTCAACAGCCTCAGTCAACGGTCCCGCGGCGACCTGACCCACCAGCGGCAAGCCCTTCTGCTTTTTGGCTGGCTTGCGTTCCACCAATTGGATGGAGCGGGACAAGTTGGCATTTCGGCGGATGAATCCCTTTTTCTCCAGCGCCCGCAAGTGGACCACAACGCCGTTGGGCGAATTGATATCCATCGCCTCGGCAATTTCCCGAATCGTCGGCCCAAACCCACGCCGAGCTGTCATTCGCTGGATTGTATTGAGAACCATTCGCTGACGCGTTGTCAGTTGCTTTTGCTGCTGCATGACTCTTCCACCCTGAGAAAAAGGCCGAATAATCGTTGGCTCGTTCCACTCACCCCAAAACTTCGAAGACCAGCACCCACTCCACTCGCGCCCATCAACACTTGCCCGTCAACAACATCGAAGGTCATCCCCACGAGCTGCCATCAACACGAACTGCCATCCACACCGGGCACTATCAACACCGGGCACTATCAACACCGGGCACTATCAACACCGCCAACTGGTCTCGGCCGAAGCAAGCTCCAGCAATTGCCTGGAAAGCTCCTGCATCCGCTGCAAGACCGCGTCAGCTCGAGGGAATTCGTGGCGGTGTACAAAAATCCATTTTAACCAATTTAGGCCACCCAAGACGAGCCCCGATTCGTGTAACCAAGGAATAATTTTTTGTTCGTCAGCCGAAAGGGGCGAAACCGCTTGGTAGGCAGCCAGCCCAGCTTGCCAGGGGACCTCCCCGTCCAGCCTCAGACTCCCCAAAAGTCGGGCCAGGTCAACCGAAACGGCGTCATCCTGAATCGCCGTGTAGTCGACAAACCCGGAAAGCCGTTCTCCCTCGAAAATCAGGTTGTCGTGCCAGATATCCCCCAGCACCGGGCGGAGGGCAAATTCCAGCCGCCCCAGCGGCTGGCCGCGGTCAAACAGCCCGGGGCTACAGAAGGCGACACGCTGCCACAACTCCCAGGCAACCTGCTGCAATTGCGGATTGGGTTCCCGCTGAATCGGGTCTTTCAGCAACTCGAGATAGTTGGCGATCGCCCGACATTCCACCAAGCGGCAGGGAATTGCATTGCACACCCCGCGCCGAGTCCGCAGGCCCAGCGTGGCCTGATGAAATTGAGCCAGTCCCGCGAGGGCGACCTGCAATCGCGCGAGACTGGGGAAAGAATTAAAGTCAGGTTGGCCCGGCAGCCAGTGGGAAAGCTGCCAGAGGTATCCGGCTTCCTCGGCCAGCCGCTCGCCCCCTCGGGTGAGCTGCGGGATCGAGAGCAACGCGTCGCAGCCTTTTGAGGCGGCAAAACAAATCACCGCCGTCGATTCCTCCAACCGCCTCCGCCGCTCCGCGCTCGCCTCCCAACCGCGCAGCGCAAAGCAGCCAGTCGCCGTTTCGATGCGAAAGAGTTCGGCTCCTGAAAATCCGGAGCCGGGATTGCTCACCACTGAGTTCACCGCGCCGCAGGCATAGTGCCGGGCAACAAACTTCGGAACCAAAGTAACCAGATCGGACATGCGCGCAATGCTTTCGCTCGAACGGGATGCAAGCGGATCGAGTCCTCACTTTAACGCTTGTCCGTTCGCCGTCGAGATGGACGGCCTTTGCGCCTCTTCAAATCCCGCGTCAGGCAGCCCTCAGTCCGAGTTCCTGTCCCAACTTGTTGTAGAGCGTCTTGATGCTGATCCCCAGTTCATTGGCAGCTGCGGTCTTATTGCCTGCGTGCCGATCGAGCGCCGCTTGAATCGCCTGAGCTTCCAGCTCGCGCAGTGAGAGGATGCCCTTGCGCAGGCTTCCCGGCGCCCGCGGCTGGAGCAGGTGCTGGGGCAAATCGACCTCGCGGATTGGCAAACCATCGGCGAGAATCGCCGCATGCTCGACAACGTTGGCCAGTTCCCGAATGTTGCCGGGCCATTCGTAGCCCCGGAGCAGCGCCAACGCTTCGGGGGTGAACGGCTCGGCCATTGACTTGGCTTGCGGACGATGCCGCAGCAACAGGTGTCGAGCCAATTCGGGCAAGTCATCCTTGCGTTCGCGAAGCGGCGGCAATTCAACCACAAACGTGTTGATGCGGTACCAAAGGTCCTGGCGAAACTCGCCCGCTTCCACCAATTGCGGCAGGTTGCGGTGCGTTGCGCAGACGATGCGGACGTCGACCTTGAACGGCTGCGTATCGCCGACCCGTCGGACCTCACCACTCTCCAGTACCCGCAGCAATTTGGCCTGCATTGATTTGGGCAATTCGCCGACTTCATCGAGGAACAACGTCCCGCCATCGACAACTTCAAACAGGCCGGCGCGATTCTCCTCGGCGCCGGTAAAGGCTCCCTTGCGATGCCCGAACAACTCGCTCTCGATCAGGTTTTCCGGGAAGGCCCCGCAGTTTACGGCGAGAAACGGTTTGTCCGCCCGCTCGCTCTGCTCGTGAATCGCTCGGGCGACCAGTTCCTTGCCCGTCCCTGTCTCGCCCAGAATCAGCACGTTCGAACCAGAGGGCGCGACCTTTGCAATCAGACTTTTGACTCGCTGCATCAACGGATGACTGCCAACCATCTGGGCCTGGCCCTCAACCCGGGCCAGCCGCAATTGCAACGCCTGCAGCTGCCGCGTCAACTCCCGCTTTTCTGCCACCCGGCGCAGCCGCGTCTGCAACTCGACCAGCGTGCAGGGCTTTTGCAGGTAGTCAAACGCCCCGAGCCTCAGGGCGGCAATCGCCGTATCTTTCGACGCCTTGCCCGTGAGCACAATCGCTTCGGTGCCGGGGGAGAGTTGCTTGCAGCGCTCAATCACCTGAATCCCGTTGAGCCCCGGCATGTCGAGGTCGACAACGATGCAGTCGAAGACGTTTTTTTCGATCGCGGCCACTGCCGTCGGACCATCCGGGCAAACCGTGACGGTGAATCCCATCCGCGGAAGCTCATCGGCGATCAGCTCCTGCAAGGGAACTTCGTCGTCGGCAAACAGGATGTGAAGGGGCTTAGGCTGCGAGGCCCGCTGGTTGTTTTTGCTCATGTGCTTTCAAGGGCAAAGTGATGGTAAACGTGCTCCCCTTGCCGGGGCCTTCACTGAAGGGCTCAATCCGCCCTCCATGCTCTTCAATGATTCGATAAGTGATCGAGAGTCCCAAACCGGTTCCCTGACCGTCGCGGCGGCGGGTGTAAAAAGGCTCGAACAGATGCTGCAGCACCTCTTCTGACATGCCGCAACCATCGTCCCGGACGGCGATGCTGACCTGCTGCGACGTGCTGGCCAAACTGACTCGCAGAGTCCCCCCGTCGTCCATGCTGTCCAGTGCATTGGTGATCAGGTTCAACATGACCTGCTTCATCTCCTGCGGGTTCACTGCCACGGTCAACGGTCGGCCAGGATCAAATTCGATCGTTCTCCGGCGGTATTTCCCCAGCGTCCGGACCATCTCGATTACCGACTGAATCAAGTCCTGTAATTGAGTCGGTACTTTCTTCGCATCACCGAGCCGCGAAAAGTCCAGCAGCCCGCCCGTGATCCCCTTGCAACGAAACGCCTCATCCTGAATCCGCCGCAGATACTTGCGCATCTGGTCGATTTCCGCTTGTCGTTCCGCAGCCGGCTTCTGCGAATCCAGGTCGAGAATCTCCTCCAAGCGCGACTCCAGAGACTCCGCCGACCAGGCAATCGTCGCCAGCGGGTTGTTGATCTCATGGGCCACACCTGCCGCCAGAAAACCGACACTCGCCATCTGCTCGCTGCGCACAACTTCTCGCGTGCGCTGCTGCACCTGTCCATTCAAGTCCCGCTGAATCGCCTGAAAATTGGCCGTCATCGCGTTGAAGCAATCCGCCAGCTCGGACATCTCATCTTCTGAGTCGAGCGTGGTGCGATGGTCGTAATTTCCGCCCGCGACCTGCCGCGATCCCTCAATCAGTCGACTGAGTGGCAGAAAGATCCGCTTGCGGAATACGATTACCAGATAGCTCAACAGCCCCAAGGCCAGAACGGGCATGAGAAAACTGAGGAACAACAGGCCGTGGTACTCGCCGCGAGCTTCCTCAGCAAATGCATCCATCCGATCCTTCATCAGCGTCGGCAAGCGGTTGGTCTCGGCCTGCAGAGAGTCAAGCTCCCGTTCCAGCTCAGCCGCATGTTGAACGCTGCCGAAATCCCACTCCCGCATCTCAATCAGGCGGTAAATCTGCTGCAGCGAACGCCGCAGCTCGAGCACGACCTGTCGCTCCTGAGTGGTGTCGGCAATCCGCGGATCACTGGTATCGCTCGTGACCAGTTGCTCCTCGTATTTGTTGAGTGCCGATTCGACCGAGCCCAGATTGCTTTTGAATTGGAAACGGGGAAAGTCCAAGGGCGAAGGCGCCCGTTCGCGCTCGCCATAATGGAAAGCCGAACACTTGAAGAAGGACGATCGCAGACGCCCGATCTCGTTGCTCAAGTCGGCCGCCAAAGGCAACTCCGTGGCACGTCCCCGAATGTTTTTCGAGAGCTTGCGGAACTTGAGGACCCCCTGAACCGAGGCGAGCGAAAGAAACGCCACGATCACGCAGAGCAGACCTACGCCCCAGTACATCAGCGATTTGATTTTGGTCCGCACCAGCAGCATCGGCTTGTCACCAATCAGACAACGGTTGCCTGCGCACCAGACGGCGGGCGCAACTTCACAATTCCGGTCACACAGTCTCGAGCAAATTCACTGCAAGCCAGCGGACTCAACCTCCAGCCCGCTCGGCAGCGGGGGGACTGTAGCAAGTTCCCTGCGGGCTCGAAATGGCATTCCCTGAGAAAGCGGGCAAGCCAGGCAAACTGCATCTGACCGCCCAAAATCGGGACGGCCAATTCCTCTTGCCGAGAAAGACAACGACTCGGTCAGGCATGGAGCGCGAGTCGGCCAAAACGGAACGCGGCAGAAAATCGCGCCTCGGGCGCTGGCTCTCTGCCGCTTTTCCTCCGTTCCCGCGGACTCGGGGCAACTGGCAAAAACCCCGGCAAGCCTCCCCGGAACATTCCTTCCGCAGGGGGATCGAGCGCGGGGAACGGCGATTTTCGGGTTGTTTTCGAGAGTCCCCCGCCCCCCTGCTTGCCCACTTCCCCTACGTCAATTATCTGTAATTGCGTTCACTAATATACAGCAAACCAGCTCGATCGCCGACCAAAGGTGTCAGAGGCCTGTACGAAAACACTCAGTACGAAAACATTCCCCAGCCCTCCTAACCCCTAACCATTAACCACTCCCTTCCCCAGCATGTCCTCTCAATCCCAACTGCTGCACCGTCTCCGCGAGGAAATCAGGCAAGTAGAAACAGCCGGCCGAGCCACCCTGTACGACCAACGCGTCCTCAGTGGCGGCGTCGCGGCCTTGGACCAACTCCTTCCTGAAGGTGGATACGCCCCCGGTTCGCTGGTCGAGTGGCTCGCCCCGGTCGCCGGTTGCGGCGCGGAATTGCTCGCCCTGCTGCTGGCGCGCGAAATCGCTGAAGGGGGAGTTGCCAGCTCACGGGGCCCCTTGGCCAGCGCTCACTCACCCAGTCACGCTGTCGCTCAGCGCGCATCTGCAGTCCGGAGTGCGGGCGGTCGCGTGTCCAAGCCGCGAGAACCCGGCGTGATTGTGATTGCCGACCCGCGGCGCGATTTCTACGCTCCGGCTGCAGTCCGCCTCGGCTTGCGTCCCGACCAGCTGATCCTGCTCCAGCACCCTCGCGATGAGGAGCTTTACTGGGCAATCGAACAGGCACTCCGCTGTCCGGCAGTCGCAGCCGTCTACGCAGCGGCCGATCTGAGCAGCACGACCCGCCAATCGTTTCTTGGCAGCAATCTCGACCAGCGGTGGCTGCGCCGGTTCCAGCTGGCGGCTGAACAGGGAGGTGGACTGGGAATTTTTGTCCGGCCCGCTCGCGTTGCCGGCCGCCCCACCTGGTCTGACTTGCAGTGGCGAGTGGCAATCGACTCCGCGCCCCTGCCCAGCCTCGAAGCTCAAGCTTGTGAAGCAAATCTGCCGCTGCGTGTGGAGTTACTGCGCTGCCGCGGGCAGACTTCCGGAGGAAGTGCGTTCCTGCAGTTGAACCTGCAGACCGGTGAAGTTCGCCGCCGGACTCCACCAACTCCCCTGCCCTGTTCGCGGCCACTACTCGCGACTTCGCCACGACAACTCTCCGCCGGCTAAGCGTCACTCGCTCCCATGCAACACAAAAAATCCAATCGAGTCGGTCAAGCCTTGCTCGCCGCGGTCAGCCGCCAGCAGGGTCCAATAACTTCCGCAGGCAAGACTTCCGCAGGCAAGACTTCCGCAGGCAAGACTTCCGCAGGCAAGACTTCCGCAGGCAAGACTTCCGCAGGCGAGACTTCCGCAGGCAAGACTTCCGCAGGCGAGACTCGCGCTGCGGAGCAATCCGAGCTGGTTGCCGAGCCGCTGCGACGGTTCACCTCTCACCAGCCGCCGCCGTGCAGAGCGACGACGGTGCCGCGGCGCATCGCCTGCATCGCGTTCCCCAACTGGCCGATTCAGCGGTTGGTCGTCAGTTCGCCCGCCTATCGCCGCGCGCCGCTGGTGCTATTCACCGAAACGGGAAGCCGCGGACAACTGGTCACAGCCGCCTCCCCCCGCGCTCAGCTCAGCGGCGTGCGGATCGGCATGCCGCTGGCCGAAGCCAAGTCGCTGCTCCGCCGCGCGGGCCACAGTCCAGCGCCCACGATCGCGGGAGCTGCCGCAGCGCTTCCGGGAGCAACTGCGGCCAGCCCCACGTTTCTCCCGGCCCAGTCGCAAACCGATCGGCTGGAACTCGCCGCGCTGGCCCGTTCGCTGCAGGACTTCAGCCCGCGAGTGGGCACGCTCTCAGCTCCCGGCCATGCTGGCGAACCGCAGTTCGCCATCTGGCTCGACCTGACTGGCGTCGCGCATCTGTTTGGCGACCAGCCCGGCGCGGAGCGGAACCTCCTCTGTGGCCTGCGCGATCGGCTCGTCACAGCCGGCTTTCTGACAACCGTCGCTGTCGCCGATACGCCCGGCGCAGCTTGGGCTCTGGCCTGTTATGGACGGCCGCGCAGAAGTGCTGCCGGGACGACCGGATCCAATCAGAGCAATCAGACTAATCGGAGTGGGGGAGCGGAGGCAGCCAACCCTGCTCCAGCGGCAGCCGAGCCCGAACATTCTCACTGGCGGTTACCTGTTCTGGAACCGATCATCGCGCCGCTGCGGTCCGGGTGGACGCTGCTCGATCCGCTCCCGCCGATCGCCCTGCGACTCGATCCCCTGATTTGCCTCACTCTGGGGCAGTTGGGAATCGCCCAGGTCAGTCAACTCCGTCAACTCCCCCGCGCCAGTCTGCAGGCGCGATTTGGTCCGCAGCTGGGTCGCCGCCTGGATGAAGTCGCCGGCCTGGCAACGGAGATCTGGACGCCACTCGACGAGTCGCTCGACTTTGCCCTCACCGCCACTTTTGACTTTCCGCTTCGCGACTTGGCCACGATTCAGGTCGTGATCGAACGCCAGCTCGACCAGCTCTGCGCGCGGCTGCGGCCGCTGCAGCGGGGAGCACTGCAATGGCAGATCGCTCTCCGCGGCGAGTCGGGAGGAAACCTTTCAGCACCATCGACCGAGCCAATGGAGTTGGCTGAGCCCGCTCTTTCTCCGGACTCCCGCGATCCAGTACATGTTGCAAGGCTGGTGATCAATCTCTTCCAGCCCACGGCGACCGTTGCTCATGTCATGCAGCTGATCGCCATGCAACTGGAACAGCAGCGCGACCTCGACCTCGAGACAACGCCAGTCTGGGAAGTCTCGGTCCGCGCGGCTCGCTGCGTGCTGCTCGCAGAAAAACAACGCTTGCTGTTTGATGATGACCCGCGATTGGATCACCAGGCGCTCTCTCAGCTGCTCGATCGGCTGGCAGTGCGATTGGGACCGGAGCGGATTGTTCGTCCAGTGCCGGTTTCGGGAGCGCAGCCAGAGTTTGCCTGTCGGGCTCACGTTTTGGTCGGCAACGATCAGCCGGCCCCCCGGATAGTCGCCCCCCGCCGCGAACACGCGGCAGCCTCCCGCCCGGTCCGATTGCTCCAGCCCCCCTGGCCGCTGGCAGTTACGGCTGATGCCAGCAGCGGGGCTCCGCAGCAACTCCATCACAGTCGCTGGCAAGCGCAGGTGACTGCCGCATGGGGACCCGAGCGAATCGAGACCGGCTGGTGGCGCGCGCGTCTCGTCAGCCGCGACTACTGGCGCGTCCAAACCAGTGCCGGCCAGTTGCTCTGGATCTATCAAGACCTCGCCAGCCAGCAATGGTTCCTCCACGGCACGTTTTAATTCCCACTTCCCACTTCCCACTTCCCACTTCCCACTTCCCACTTCCCACTTCCCACTTCCCACTGACAACTGACAACTAACAACTAACAACTAACAACTAACAACTCCCCGATGTACGCTGAACTTCACTGCCGCACCAACTACTCCTTCCTCACCGGAGCGTCGCATGCCGACGAGCTGGTCGAGCGGGCGATTGCGCTCGGTTATCGCGGTCTGGCGATCACCGATGAAAATACGCTGGCGGGAGTCGTCCGCGCGTTTGCCGCTGCTCGCGCGGCGATTCAAGCTCAGCCGGCTCTCGATTTCAAGCTCTTGATCGGCGCCGAATTGACGTTCAACGATGCGCCGCCACTGGTTGTCTGGGCGGCCGATCGAGGCGGCTATGGAAATCTCTGCCGTTTGCTGACGCTCGGCCGCTGCCGTGCTCCCAAAGGAGAGTGCTGGCTTCGCTGGGAGGATTTCGCCGCACATCAGGCTGGGCTGATGGCGGGGATCGCACCGGGGCTGTCGGGGGATCGCTGGCCGCTGGCTCATCTCGCTCCCGGGCACAAGAGCTACGAGTGGTACGCGCCGGCTCTGGCGGCCCGCGCGGCGATGCTCAGGCGGGGCGACCAGCAACCGGATCTTGAGCCCCTGCGGCGCTGCATTGAGCTGCTGGGCGATCGCGCTTATCTGCTCACTGAGCTTTACCGGGGAGTCGACGATCGGGCGCGACTGGGCCAACTCAGCGAGCTTTCCCGTGCTACCGGCCTGCCGCTGATGGCGGCGGGCGATGTGTTGTATCACGACCGAGCCCGAATGCCGCTGCACGATGTGCTCACAGCGACGCGGCATCAAACCACTGTCGCCGAGGCGGGCTCGCTCCTGCAACCGAACGCGGAACGGCATCTGCGCTCGCAGGATGAGCTGCAGCAGCAGTTTGCCGCTGTCCCGGCAGCGCTCGCCCGGACTCTGGAAGTGGTGGAACGCTGCCACTTTCGGCTGGATGAACTGCGCTACGAGTATCCCGAGGAACTCGCTCCCGCCGGACAGTCGCCGCTGGAGTATCTTCGCGAACTGGTTTGGCAGGGAGCCGCGCGGCGTTACCCCCAAGGCCTCAGCCCGAAAGTCCAACGCTTGCTCGAACACGAACTGCAGCTGATCGAGGAACTGCACTACGAGGCTTACTTTCTTACGGTCTGGGACCTGGTGCGGTTTGCCCGTTCGCGAGGAATCCTCTGCCAAGGACGAGGTTCGGCCGCCAACTCCGCGGTCTGTTACGTCCTTGGCGTGACCAGTGTCGACCCCGATACCAGCGACCTGTTGTTCGAGCGGTTCATCAGCCGCGAACGGAATGAAGCCCCGGATATCGACGTCGATTTTGAACATGAGCGCCGCGAAGAGGTGCTCCAATATCTGTATCAGAAGTATGGTCGCCATCGGGCGGGACTCGCCGCGGCCGTCATCACCTACCGGAGCCGCAGTGCGATTCGCGATGTCGGCAAGGCGCTGGGACTGTCACTCGACCGGGTCGATGCGCTCGCCAAGCAAGTCGACGGCTATCAGAACGTAGAAGACCTTCCGGCTCGCTGTCAGGCCGTTGGACTCGATCCCCAGTCCCGCGTGGGCCGGCAGCTCTGCCTCCTGGTCGACCAACTGCTCGGCTTTCCCCGGCATCTCTCCCAGCACGTCGGCGGGATGGTGATGACCCGGGGAAACCTGAATGAGTTGGTTCCGATCGAAAACGCGGCGATGGATGGCCGCACCGTGATTCAGTGGGACAAGGAAGATCTCGAAGAGCTCGGCCTGCTCAAGGTCGACTGCCTCTGCCTCGGCATGCTCTCGGCGATCCGGCGCTGCTTTGCCCTGATCGAACAGCACGCGGGGCGGCAGTTGACATTGGCCGATGTTCCCGGCGAAGACCCGGCGGTCTACGACATGATCTGCGCGGCGGATACGATTGGCGTCTTCCAGATCGAAAGCCGCGGGCAAATGAGTATGCTCCCCAGACTGCGGCCCCGCTGCTGGTACGACCTCGTAATTGAGGTTGCCATTGTTCGTCCCGGACCGATTCAGGGGAACATGGTGCATCCCTACCTGCGGCGGAGAAACGGCGATGAACTGGTAACCTATCCCAACCAGGAAATTCGCTCGGTCCTGGAGCGGACGCTGGGCGTCCCCATCTTCCAGGAACAGGCGATGAAGCTGGCAATCGTCGCCGCCGGATTCACTCCGGGCGAAGCCGACCAACTTCGCCGCGCCATGGGTGCTTGGCGGAAAACAGGTGTCATCGAGCGGTTCCGGACCAAGCTCCTGGAGGGCATGCGGAGCCGCGGGCTGTCCGACGAGTTTGCCGAGCAGGTATTTCGCCAGATTCGGGGCTTTGGAGAGTACGGCTTTCCAGAGTCCCACGCAGCCAGCTTCGCCCTGCTGGTATATGTCTCGGCGTGGCTGAAGCATTATTATCCCGCAGCCTTCACCGCCGCACTGCTCAACTCCCAGCCAATGGGATTCTATGCACCGGCGCAGCTGGTGGCCTGCGCCCGTCGCCACGGAGTTGAAATTCGCCCGCCCGACGTCAATCACAGCGACTGGGACGCCACACTCGAACCGTACGGCAATTCACCCAGTGACAATTCACCCAGTGACAATTCATCCAGTGACAATTCATCCAGTGACAATTCATCCAGTGACAATTCATCCAGTGAAAAATTAGACTGGGAAAAATTGTACAGGGAAAAATTGCACAGGGAAAATTCACCTAGAGATGAGGCAGGCGGTAACGCATCGAGAGGAAACTGGGCCTTGCGGCTGGGGCTGCGTCAGATCGCCGGTCTCCCCGCACAGGCAGCCGAGGCGATCGTCGCCGCCCGAAACCGGCAGGGCCCCTTCACGGCTATCGCCGATTTTGCCACGCGCTGCGGCCTGGGGCAGGCGATCATTGCGCGGCTGAGCGAAGCCGATGCGTTTGCCTCACTGCGGCAAGATCGCCGCACGGCACTCTGGCAAGCGCTCGGTCAGGAACGCCGGCCGCTGGACCAGCCGCTGCTCGAATCGCTCAGTCAAACCGATGACGAAATCGCGGAACTGCTTCCCCGGCTCAGTGAACCCGAAGAAGTCTCCGCTGATTACCAGGCTGTTGGCCTGACCCTCCGCGCGCATCCGCTGGCCTTTTGCCGATCGCAACTGGACGAATTGCGCGTCACCCGGGCAGCCGATTTGGCAATCACTTCCGACGGCCGGCAATGCCGTGTCGCCGGGTTGGTAATCCTGCGGCAACGCCCAGCAACCGCCAAGGGAATCACGTTCGTCACGCTGGAAGATGAAACGGGAACCGCCAACCTCGTCGTCAAGCCGGACATTTGGCAGCGTTATTACCAGATCTGCCGTACTTCGAGCGCTTGGCTGGCCCACGGCAAACTCGAACGCCGTAGTGGAGTCATCCACGTTGTCGTCAATCGCCTCGAAGACCTCACTGTGGCCCCGCTCCCCAATCGCCTCCACTCGCGAGACTTCCGTTAAAGAGCGGCCCTGCTGCGAGACACCGAGTAGAGGAAACGAAAGCGGCGAAAAAAGGCCAAAAGGCGGAGAGGTTAGAGTTGAGCCAACAACCGAACGAATGGCGCGGGGAAGTTGAACACGGAATCAGGGCAGCGTCAGAACCTGACTTCGCAGCTGCCTTTCAATCCACCCGGCACTTCATTTCGCCACGCTTGGCCCAAAGCGGTGATTCCCGCACTCCCGCCTCGCTCATTTCCCCCATTTCAGATCGACCCAGACCAACCGGTGGTCAGAGCAGTCGACGAGTTTGAACTCGGCTTGGTCTGCCGCCGGCCAGAAGACGCCGCTCGACTCGACGGAGAGTTCCCTGCAGGGAAGGACGTAATCGATCCGCAAATTGCCGACATTGCGGTCGCCAAAGTCTCCCGTGTCGTGCGCCGGGTCACCTTGGTGCTTGGCGTTCATCTGGGCTTGCTTCTCGGCTTGCTCGACTCCGCCCACGCTCTTGGGTTGCGGGTCCTGAATTCGGGGATGCTCCAGCAATCGCACGGTTGGACGGTCGCGGCTGTCACCGTCCTGCGGATCCGCATTCAGGTCACCAGCGATCACAAACAAGTCATCCGGCTTGAGACCGCCTCTTTTGCCCGAATCGTCGTAGATGAAATCGGCTCCCGAGACGTAATCAGCCCAAAATCGAATCTCATCGTGGTTCCGCGCGCCATTGCGATCTTCGGCTCCATCGAAAACCGGTGGCGTGGGATGACAGACCAGAAAATGCACCGTCCGCTCCCCAATTTTGAGCGGCACGTCCCAGTGACTCTTGGAGGACAAACGAAACCCAGCGGTGGTCGCTTCGTCATACCACGGTTGAGAGGTCTTGGGATCGTTCGGCAGCAACGCGCCCGGCATATCCTTCCAGAGAAACTTTTGAAACGTCCTCAATTGCACTTCATCGATTGGATACTTGGAGAGCACCAACATCCCGTACTGCCCCGGATGTCGACCAAACCCGAAAGCGTCATCGGGTGTTCCGGTCTTGCCATCCCGATTGAGGTCGAAGCCCGAATCCACTCCGGTATTCGATTCAGCAGCAAAGGCATGCGGATAGCGAACCGGGGCCTGTCCGCCTTGACTCTGTTCCAGGTAATTTTCCCGCAGCAGTCGAGCGGCCTCTCCGCTGGGGTCATAATCAAACTCGTTCAGCAGAAGCACATCCGGGTTGACCCGCTGAATGATCTCCGCCACTTTCTTCAGAGCCGGCTGATTCGGTTTCCGTAAGTCGCCAACCAACTTGCCCGAGGCATCGCGGTATAGCGAACAATTAAAGGTTGCAAACCGCACAACCCCATCAGCCTTACCTGAAACTTGACCACGCACGATGGCGCTGTTCGCCAGCGTCAGACAGGCAATCAACAAAAACCGAACAATCATGACTGTGCTCTGAAATCGATGAAATTCTCTGCTCATACAAATGCCGACTCGGGACGCCCTCCGGGTCGCCTCAGCCGCATACAGTCCCACGCTCTGCGAGTCCCACGCTCTGCGAGTCCCACGTGCTGCGGGGAACACGTGCTGCGGGGAACACCGGCGGACACCGGTACGACCCATTAGCCGCCCTTGAAGGCTGCGTGAAAATTATCACCCTGAGGCTCGCTCAATGGCAACCAGCCTCAAGACTCCTCACGATAGGCAATTTCGGCAGACTGGGCTATGATTGAAGAACCCAATGGTCTCGCCTTGGTCTGCCCCTCAACGGCCCCGAGGGTTCCCCCAGAAAGCACCGTTTGGGCTCCGATTTCCCGCTGTCGCTGCCGAAGTTTCGATACGGGAGAGCAGAACCCAGACTCGGCTGCCAAGGGGAGTGAGAGCGGCCGAGCTTGGCCAGCCCAACTGCGGCCAGCCCAACTTCGGCCAGCCCAACTGCGGCCAGCCCAACTGCAAACTGACCCGTTTGTGAAATACTGATGAAACTGAAAACGATTGGCCCGGGAGCCGCTGTCATCCCCGGAACCAAACCGAAGTGCGTTCTGTTCGACAACGTCCATGTCATGGCCCGGCACGTGGCTCAGATCGTGGCTGCCGTGATCCGCGAGCGAAATTCGCTGGGGCAGCAAGCGGTCCTCGGCTTGCCCGCTGGCTCGACTCCGTTGAGCGTCTATCGCGAGTTGATTCGGATGCATCGCGATGAGGGGCTCGATTTCTCGCGCGTCGTCACCTTCAACCTCGACGAGTATTACGGGATCACCCGGCAGACGCTGCAAAGTTATCGCCGCTGGATCCTCGAGCACTTTCTCAATCACGTCAACATTCCGGAAGAGAATATCCACATCCCGGACGGCACGATCGCTCCAGAGGAAGCAGCAGCCTTTTGCCAGAATTATGAGGCAGCGATCGCCCGGGCCGGTGGCTTGGACTTGGTCCTGCTGGGAATCGGCAGCAACGGCCACATCGGCTTCAACGAACCGTTCAGCAGCCCAGACAGCCGCACCCGACTGGTCCAGCTCGACCCGGCTTCGCGGCGAACTGCCGCCAGCGACTTCTTCGGTCTCGACAATGTCCCGACCCAAGCCCTGACCATGGGACTGGGGACGATTCTTCAGGCCCGCAAAGTCCTGCTGATGGCACTCGGTGAACACAAAGCAAGGATCGTCAAGGAAACAGCCGAAGGGGTACTCAACCCGAAGATCCCCGCTACCAATCTGAAAAACCATCCCGATGCCGTGATGATGCTGGACGAAGCCGCGGCCAGCGAGTTGACTGCTCGCAAAACCCCCTGGAAATTGGGCAGTGTCGAGTGGGACGAAAAGCTGATTCGGCGAGCCGTCCTTTGGCTCAGCAAGGAGACCGGCAAGGCCCTGCTCAAGCTCGATGACGATGCCTTCCGGGAACATGGCTTGCACGAACTGCTGCGCAAACGAGGCACGGCCCAGACGATTTGCCACGAAGTGTTTCAATTGATGCTGCAGACCATCAATCACCATCCAGCGGGAATTGAAGGGCCGAAGAAGGTAATTTGCTTCAGCCCCCACCCCGACGATGACGTCATCAGCATGGGGGGAACGCTGATTCGACTCAACCAGGATGGGCACGAAGTTCACATCGCCTACATGACCAGCGGCAACATCGCCGTTTTTGATCACGATGCTCAGCGCGTGGCGGATTTCGTCACGGAATACAACCGGATGTTCAATATCGAAAACGACCGAACGCGTGCGGTGGAAGCGCTCGTCAATGATGCACTTCGCAAAAAGTCAGCCGGGGAACCTGACGTCGACGCCGTGCGCCAAATCAAGGCGCTGATTCGCTGGAGTGAGGCCAAAAGTGGCGCCGTCAAAGTTGGCTGCAAGGAAGAGCACTGCCATTTCCTCGACCTTCCCTTCTACCGCACCGGGACAATCGACAAGAATCCCTGGGGCCCCGAGGACGTCAAGATCATCTCCGAGTTGATTCGCCAGATCCAGCCCGATCAAATCTACATGGCAGGCGACCTCTCCGATCCGCACGGCACTCACCGCGTCTGTGCCGAGGCCATCTTCCAAAGCCTCTACGAACTTCAGGACCAGCACAACCTGGCCCCCGAGGTCCTGCTCTATCGCGGCGCCTGGCAGGAGTACGAACTGCATGAAATCGATGTCGCCGTACCGCTGAGTCCCAGCGATGTGGCCTTGAAGAAGAAAGCGATTTTCATGCACGAGAGTCAAAAGGACGAAGCCCTGTTTCCGGGCAGTGACCCGCGCGAGTTCTGGCAGCGGGCCGTCGATCGCAACACGAACACTGCCAACCAATACAACCTGATTGGGCTCCCAGAGTATTACGCCATGGAAGCGCTGCTCCGCTGGAATGGGGTCCCGATCTAAGCGATCCCGCCGGCTTTCGGTTTTTCGTTTACCCCGTAGCCGCTTCGTTTACCCCGTAGCCGCTTCGTTTACCCCGTAGCCGCTTCGTTTACCCCGTAGCCGCTTCGTTTACCCCGTAGCCGCTGGGCGTAACGAAGTGCGAGTGCGGTCCGCCACCAAAGCCAACCGGCTCCGCGCCAGCCGCCGGTTTGGTGCGGATTGACGCTCTGGCAGTTCTCAGAGGTGACATTTCCCTCGAGGGCATCAGGCTTTCAACGCCCAACTCGCTTCGAACCGTCGGCTGGCGCTGAGCCGGCCTGTTGGCTACTTCTTGCCGGCGTGGCGGTTCCAGTTCAGCTTGCTGCGGATCTCGTCCTTGAGATGATTCATCACTGAGTCGCGATCGGTGGTGGCGAGGATGTCTTTGACGACCTGTTTGGGCGACTGCGGGCCCCATGATCCGCCGTGCTCGAAGTAGTGCTGGGCAGCCCGGCCGATGATGTACGACGAAAAGCCCGCCGCCGCGCCTTGCGGAATGATCGTCAGCGCCGTTCCCAGCGTCGCGGTCAACCCCTTAAACAGGCTGGCTCCCCAATTGGTCAGCTCTCCGAGCGCAAACACCCCGGCCGCCTTGGCGATTCCCTTGGCCAACTCCCGGGACTGGGCCATTGAGAAATTCAGACCGTAAATCCGCGAAAGCGTCACAATCGTGGTGGCGTCGATTGCCAGGCCGCTGACCACATCGATGACCGGCACGGGCGTCAGTGCCACGACCAGCGCTTTGGTCGCCGCCATCCCCCAAATCACCCGGTCGGCATTCTTTTTCCGCATCTGGACCCGGACCGTGGCGATCCGATCGCTCTTGTCGGCCGCGTACATCGCGGCGTTCAAGGCGATCAGCCCGAGCCCCTCGCGTTCCAGCACCTCGAGAATCCGCGTTTTCAGCTCGATCACATCGGCGGGTGGTCGCCGCCATTCGCTCTGGCTGCTTCCGTCAGGCCGCTCAATCACGTACTCAACTTGTCGCGGGTGAGCCGCCACGGCTACAAACTGCTCAGTCGGCACCAGTCCTGCGACTCGCTCTTGTAATTGGCGGCGGAGCAAATCCAGTTCGCTCGGAGAATAAAGGTCCTTCTTGTTGAGCACCAGGATAATGGGCTTGTTGACCGCCGCCAGTTGTACGAGCGACGAGTACTCGACCTCGTTGATATCCGAGTCGACCACGAACAGGATCAGGTCGGCTTTCCGGGCCGTCACTTCGGCCAACTCGGCGCGGCCGACGCCGCCGACTTCATTGATGCCCGGTGTATCGACCAGGACCAGTTCGGAGTTCTCGATCCCGTGGATGCGGTGTCCGGCCCCCTCCCAAGTCGTTCCCCAAACCTCTTTGGTCCATCCCCCCTGAACATCCACTGAAGCAACATCGCGTCCAATCAAGGCATTAATTAACGCCGACTTGCCAGTGCTGATCTCGCCAAAGATGACAATCTCCACCCGTCCCTGGGTGATCTTGTCATACATGGCGTTAAGTTGCTGGACATCTGTTTGCAGTTGCTGCCGCTCTTCCGCCGTGCAACCGCGAACCCGCTCAAGAGTGGAGCGAATCGCACCAATCGCCTGGTGAAACTGGTTGGTCGTCTCGCTTTCAAGCTGGCTCATGCGGGCTCCTTTTGAGCGAGCTTTTCGCGGGCGGTAGCGATCAGTTTTCGCAGCTCATCGGCCGTCGTCAGTTGTTCCCATTGGCGACGAGCCAGAGCGGCCAGCCCGCCTTCGGGAAGTTGCATTTCGTTGCGAAAGTACTCGATGAAGACCGAACCGACCCACTTGGTGATCAGCGCCTGGACCACACCCTGCAACATGCCGCCGGCAAACTGCCCGGCGAAGGGGACGGTCTTCAGCAGCGAAGCGGTCAATGCGCCGAGCGCGACCGAGGGACCTTGAACACCGAGCGAACCGAGCATCACCTTGCCCATTTGCCCGAGCCATTTCTTGGCGGAATCCAAATCGAGCTTTTGCTGGTAGACATCGGCCAACTCAAGGATCATTTTGGTGCTCACGCCCATTCCCGCCAGCACATCGGCGACCGGGAATGGATTGATTGCCGCGAGTCCGCCGGAGAGCCAGGTGTAGCGGTCGACCACCTCCCAAGCCCGTCGATCGACCGAGTCCTTGACTCGCTGTTTGGCTTTGTCGAGCAGCCCGCGGGACTGCAGCAGGAGATTCGCGAGGAGCAATTCCTTGCCCTCCTCGCGGACAATGTCGCCCATTCGCTCGGCCAGCGGGCCGATTTCAGTCGGAATCTCAAGACGCTCCTCGCGCTCGCTGCCGTCGGGCAGAATGCGCCGCCGCAGGCGTTCGCCAATTTGAGCCTGAATCGCCACGACATCTTGCTCGGACACAAATTTCAACGCCTGGCGGCGAAGCTGCCCGAGGAGTTTCTCCCGGTCTTCCTCGCTGTACCAGTCGGACTTGTTGAGGCAGATGATCAGCCGCTTTTCCATCCCTCCAAGTTTTGCGAGTAACCGAAATTCGCTCTCGCGCAGCGGCCCATCGACGACCAGAATGATCACGTCGGCATCTTTGGCGGACTCCGCCGCAACCAGTACGTGGGCCTCACCATCGACTTCGCCCAAGCCGGGAGTGTCGACCAGAATTACCTTATCGAACTCGCCCCAGGGGATCTCGTTGCGCGAGGTCGTCGTTCCGCCGCGAATATCGGTTGCAAAGACCTCGCGTCCAGCCAATAGATTGAGCACCGAGGATTTGCCGCTGCTGATCGTGCCGAAGGCCACAATCTCGAGAGTTTGAGCGGTGCGTTTGGCGTTCAGGTCCTGCAGCAGCGGTTCGAGTTCCGCCTGGAGCCTCGGATCGGTGGCGGCTTGTTGCCGCAGCGATTCGAGCAGATCAAGATTTTCCTCAATCTCGGCTGCCTTCTGCCCCGAGGTCAGTTCGCTGGGGTTGCGGTTGCGGCGCTCCCGCCGGATTTTCTTGGCCAGCGAAGCACCCCAGAGTTTCCACCAGCCGTAAAGCATGCTTCCCAGCAGCAACAGGGCCCCGACCGCGACGGTCGCGAGGTAGATTTTTCCGGCGGCTGGACTCCATTCCGAGATCCGCGCATAGCGATCGAGAATCCAGCCGGGGAGGTAGATGAGGGCAACACCCAACGCCGCGGCAGCGATGAGCAGCAAGATTCCAGCGGCATTCTTTTTAAACAGGATCATTCCCCGCATTCGCTCAATTCAGTAGGCTCGCCACTCCGCAGTCCGGAGGTATTCGCTCAAAAGATACCCGGCTTGGCAAGTTTTGAGCAATCGCCGCTCAACTAAATTGTAGCTTGCCGGGCCGAGCCGAGTGCCGTTCGCGGGTGGGAACGGGGCGAGCGGGGGCGCGCGGGGGCGAGCCAACGGTGCGGCCGGAAGGCTGATTCGGCTGGTCCAGCCGCTCGGCCCCTTACCGCTGGCCTCCGAACCAGCTGCGGGACCTAGCTTACCAGTTGGCTGAGGACTTTTCCGTCGCGAACGACCATCAAGGGGCGTCCGGTCGACGACTGGTATTCTTTTTGATGGTCGATTCCCAGAGCGTGATAAAAGGTTGCCGCGACATCTTCGGGGGCAATTCCTTCGGCGGCCGGAGCAGCAGCCGTTGCGTCGCTCGCGCCGACCACCTGGCCGCCGCGAATCGGTCCGCCACCGAGCAGCATGCACATGCAGCGGGGATAATGGTCCCGCCCGCCGCCAGGCGAACGGTTGTTAATCTTCGGCGTCCGGCCGAACTCGCCGGTGACCATCACTGCCGTCGAGTCGAGCAGGCCCTTGGCACTCAGCCCTGCGAAGAGTCCCGCGACACCCGCATCGAGTTTTGGCAGGAGCTCCTCTTTCAGCTTCACGAAATTTTCCTGATGCGTATCCCAGCCGGGTAGCGTCAACGTGACAAAGCGAACTCCCGACTCGATTAGCCGCACGGCGAGCAGACAGCTTTGACTGAACGAGTCCTCGGCAAACATTCCGCGGAAGGCGTCGCTCTCCTGGCTGATGTCAAAGGCATCACGAGTCCGCTTGGAGGTGACCATCCGGTAAGCCTTGCGGCTGAACTCATCCAATCCGTCGAGCAGTTCGTCCTGCTGTTCGATCGCCGCAAATCGCTGGTCGAGGTCTTGCAGGAGACCTTTGCGGCGTTCGAACTCTTTGAGCGTCATCCCCCCTCCCAGCGTGATCCCGCGCACGTTGAAAGGCCGGCCCGCGCGGGGAGCTTCATTGGTTGCCAGCGAAGAGTATTTCACTCCGAGGTAACCAGGTCCTTGCGAGGCCCGGGGAATGGAGACGTAGGCGGGGAGGTCGGCAGGCGTCGGCAATTCCTTGGCCACAACCGATCCATAAGCCGGATATTCCAAAGCCGCATTCGGCCGGTTTCCGGTATTGATGAATTTTTGGCCCAGCGGATGGGCTCCGAGCGTATGCGTCACGCCGCGGAGGATGGCGAACTTGTCAGCCTGAGCGGCCAGTTTGGGCAAGTGCTCGCTGACCTGAATCCCCGCGACAGTGGTTGCAATTGGATTGAACTCGCCACGGATTTCGGTCGGTGCGTCTGGTTTCAAGTCGAACGTGTCAAGGTGCGAAGGACCACCGGGAAGTTCGACGAAAATGGCGGCCGTCGCACGCCCGCGCTCGCGGACTTCACCGGCATGGGCCAATTGCAGGTAGTTGCCCAGCGTCAAGCCCGCCGCGCCGAGCGCGCCAACCCGAATCGCTTGTCGGCGAGTCATCCCGTTGCACTGTCGATAGTTCCGCATATCCCTGTCCTCTTCCTTCTTCCCTAAGCTCAGCGCTGGTTTCGGCTGCCTCAGCCACCACCCTCCTGGCGATCGCTTGGTCCAAGTCAGCTCGACATTCGCTCAATGGTTCACGACAAATTCTTTCGTATTGATCAGCGCCCACATCACTCCTGACAAGCCAACGCTCAAATCGGCAGACTCGCTGAAGAACTGTTCGCAGCGCTGCACTTCATCGGCGGTTGGAAAGCGACTCACCGTCCGCAGGTAGGCCTCCGCGATCAGCTCGACCCGCTTGGAACGAGCAGCTTGCGAGGTTTGAGCATCCCGTTCGAGGGCGATCTGCTCTTTCAACTGTTTTGCAGTTTGCGCAAGTCGCTTCTCGAGTTGAATCACTTGCTGTTTGTTCTCTGCTTCGCGAGCGGCGTCCAACTGCCGTTTCATGCGCGCCACCCGCGTTTCGAGTTCGACAGCAGAGAGGGCTCCCTTTTCGGCGGGAGGCGAGAGTTGTTTGCGAACTTCGCCGATCCAGCCATCCGCTCGCGAGAGCAGCGTGTGAATGTCGCGGTCATTTTGCAGATAGACGGTTTGGATCAGACTCGTCTCATTGGACCGATCGCAGTCGCAATTGTTGCTGCGCGTCGAACGGCCGAACGCATCGAGAGCAAAACTGGCATTTCGACCCCGGTTGTTTGCACGGGCGAGAGTCGTGCCGGCGATCGCAATCGCACGGTCGGCAAGGTCGTCCCGAAACCTGGCGTTCTCTGAATCATTGGCAGTCGCCTGCAGGCAGGAGTCGACAACCAGTTCGGCTGGCAGTCTCCTCGTAAGGGCGTGACTGAAGTTGCGCCGATCGGCCGCATTTGTCTCGGTTACTTCCCAAGAGGTTTGGTACGTTCGGCTGGAAACGATTTCCCGGTGCAGCCATTTCAGGTCGTAGCCGCTGCGGACGAAGCCATCGGCCAGATAATCGAGTAGTGGCCCGTTACTCGGCGGATTGGCGAGGCTCAGGTCATCAATCGGAGTGACGATGCCGACCCCGAAGTACTTGGCCCAGACTCGATTGACAATTGCCTTGGCGAAGTAAGGATTATCAGGCTGCAGCATCCAGTCGAGCACCAGTTGGCGAACGTCGCTCACTCCGCGCAAGTCCAGTGCGTCCTCACCCAGCAGTCTGGCCTCGGTGTAGTAAAGCGGCCCGCGTTTGCCGGACTTGGCGAGCGACTGCTGCTCTTCTCGGGTTCTTTGAATTTTTGGCTTGGTCAAGTAAAGCACCGGCAACGGAACGGTCTTGCCAGCTTTCGCCGCTTCGGCGATCTGCCGTTGAAGGTTGCCACCCTTGCTGTCCGGCGAGATCCCGAGACTTTCAAGCAGCTTAGCCAACTCGTCTCGGTCGCCGGGCGATTTCAGTCGTCCTCTGGAAAACTCGACGCCTGAAAAGAAGCGCGAGAACTGAGCGAAGTCATCCTTGGACCACTGGTCAAAGGGGTGTTTGTGACACTGTGCACATTGAATCTGCACACCGAGAAAGGAGTGGGCAAAGCTGATCGCGCGGTCCTCCAGGGATTGAGTCTCGCGCCGCATCCAGTAGAGCGGCATCGAGTCGAGTGCCACGAAGTCGGAGGTGTTCTTCTCCCGCGTCATGCGGCTCATTCGCTCGCAGTAATCGGTATAGCTTTCCTCTGCCCCGCGACTTCGCCCCATGACAATCCCGCGGACGATCTCACTGTAAGGTTCATTCTTCCGAACCCGCTCGTAGATCCAGTCGTACCAGAGTTGTGAAGGGAAGTCCGTGTTCAGACCAACATCCCGGAGTTCCTGCGAGTTGTTCCCCGTGAGGTCGCAGAGGAAAGTGGTCCAGTAAGCGGCGTAGGCAGGGGTCCCGAGCAACTCTTCAATTTTCAAAGCACGCTTGTCCGGGCGCGGGTCGATCGCGAATCGCTTGATCTCGGCTGGTGAGGGCAGCGTGCCGCTGATGTCCAGCGAGACGCGGCGAAGAAACGTCAGGTCATCAACCTGCGGCGAGCGATCCAGTCCGATCCGATCGAGCTTGGTCTGTACAAGGCGGTCGATTTCACTGGAAAAGCGGTTGTCAGCCGCCTCGGCCGACGACCTCGCTGCGAACGGACGATAGACTTCCACCGGAACAACGGCGTTGTCATAGGAGACAATGATGTGAGTGTCGCCGGAAGAATGTCCGGTCACCACGCCACGCTCGGATACTTCAGCCAGGGCTGGATCTTTCGTTTGAAAACGGGCCAGCGCGGTCACATCCTCTTCCGAGCCGTCCACCCAGCGAGCGATGACTTGGAGTTGCTGCTGGGGTGTTTTCGAGAAATCGATCCGGTTGGGCTCGACGACCAGTTTCGCGAGTCGCTCGGGCTGGGCAACATTCTTGGCTCCCCCGGCGATCCAGTTGCGAAGCAGATTGTATTCCCAGCTTCCCTTTTCAAATCGCTGGCCGCCGCCGTGCCCGTCGGCATCGATCGGCTTGGAGAGGATCAGGCTCTCGTCGATATCTTCGAGGTCCACGCGCCCGCTCCCTTCGGCGAGCAGTGCCAAGTGGTCGGCTTGAAAGTCATAGCCAAAGAGCGAGAGCTGGAATCCGCCTTGTCCTTGAAAGGAGCCATGGCAAGAGCGGCCGTTGCAGCCGAGTCGGCCGAACAGCGGCGAGACGTGTCGCTGGAAATTTGGGACCTCATCATTGCCAGCCGCAAAGCTTGGGGAAACCTCGGCCTGTTGGGACGCCTCACCCCCGGTTTCGCCTTGATCACCTTTGCCCCGATCACCATTGCCCTTGTCGCTGGCGAAGCTAGTCGCAGAAAAGAGCAGGCCAAGACTGAAAAAAATCGCGAGCCAGCCCCGCCCTTCCACGTTCCAAGGACGCCACCCCGTTTTCCTCGAAGACTCACGAGGTTCGTTTGAGAGCATCCCCGAATCGGCTGAGCAAGTCTGCATTGGTCAACTCATCGTCGCTTGTCTTTTTTCAGTTCACGATCTGCTTTGTTTTCCGGGGGCGTTGTCTTCGCTTGCGCTTCCCTTTTGGTCCGCGCAATCAGTTGGTCCAGTTGTCGCTGCAGTTCCGCGTCGCTCGGCCTGATCGCCTCTTGAATCAGGCCTTCAAGTCGCACGACACGTTCCCTCGATCGCTCCAAATCCAATTGCAGCCACTGCAGACGAAGTTCATTGCGTGTCGCCAGAAGCTCCTTCATTTCCGACCTGATTCCATCGGATTCCCCTTGTAAGGCCAGCCTGGCGGTAACGATTTGAATCCGCTGATCCGTTGTCCACCTCTTCAATTCCAACTCAAACCGTTCGGGATCAAGCTTTTCAAGACCGCTCAAGCGTTTCTCATCGCGGGCCAGATTGAGAAGTGCCGTTCGAAACTGTTCAGGCCGTTTCGCCTCAAGAGTGTCCAGCAGCGATCGCAACTGAGGCAAATTCTGTTCGGCGAAGGTCAGCAATTCAGCTTTTCGTTGCAGGGCCTTCTCTTCTTCGGCGATCTGTTTCTGCACAGCCTTTTGGATTGCATCTTCCGAACGAACGGTGGGTCCGTTCCGTTTTTTGGTTGGACCAGTCGAGCCGCCCTCGCCTGTTCGTTCCTGTGCCACAGAAGCCAGCGCTGCTGACAAACAAACGGCAATCGCAAGCGCCCACCTGCCCAGCATCTGACTTCTCATGTCTCTTAATACCTTATAAGTTCAAACATCAACGTCCGCATCAACTGCCTCCCTGCATTTCACTTGGCCAGTTCTCCAGAGACTCAAGAGAGACCAGCGCCGAGTATAGCCAATTCTCGCTTGCCTGCAGTTCCTCCGCAGCTTCTTCCGTTGAGATGTTTGCATCGGCAACAAAACTGCTGGCCCATGACTCGGCCAGATCCTCATTTTCAAGACTAGCCTCGACTCTGTTCCAATGCAACTCCTTCCGCGGGGTCAGGACCAATCGGGAAATACTCAAGAAAACCAGCAAGACTGCGGCCAACGCCGTCAGCCACCGGACCGTCCGCTGCACAGCCGTCCCGTTCGTTTTGCGGTGTTCGGGTGCGGCGGTGCTGGGCAGACGGCTGTCGGCTTCCGCTCCAGCCGCCTCCAACTCAGCCAGTAGACAGAGCATCTGCTCGAGGGCCTCAGCGGCGGTGGGGTCACCAGCCAGACGCTGCTCGAAATCGGCGGCCTGTCCGGGTTCCAAATCGTCCATCAAATACTGCCAGGCGGTCCACTGCAACTCGGTCAGCCCCGTACCTTTGACCAGAGGGATACTCGCGCCGCGAAAGGGTTGATTAGATTTCATCCAAGCTTCTCCAATCCTAATTTCAGCCGCCCCACAGCGGCCCGCATTCGGCTCAGCACAGTCCCCAGCGGCAGCCCCAGCCGCTGGGCGATTTCAGCAAACTTCTGATTGTCGTAGATCCTTAGCTGAACGATGACTCGCTGGTCCTCGGGCAAACTGGCGAGCAGGTTGCGAACCTGTTCGTTCCGTTCCGCGGCAATCACTCTTTGCAAGGGATTGCCGGTCCCGCTACCCCGAGAATTTCCGGCATGGTCCCGATCGGAATCGTCAGCCTGCCGCATGCTCCTCAGCCACGCGACACCTGCGAGATGGCGTTGCTGAACCCGCTGCTTGCGCTTCAGCAGCAAGGCTTCATTGGCGGCAACGCGAACAAGCCAGGCTCGACAGGCATTGGCTTCATCAGTCGATCGAAAATCGGGCCGATGTTCGAAGAATTTCAGGAAAGTGGTTTGCAGGCCGTCATCGACCGCCGACGCTTCCCGCAGCACAGCCCAAAGGATCCTGCGCAAGGCAGGCTCCTGACTGGCAAAAAAGGACGCCATTTTGGCGTCCTCGCTGGGCTGGGAAAGTTCTTGAGTCAAGCCGATACTACCTGTTCTATCCGGGTTTAGCATGGGTGAAGATCCAGCCCGCCGCGATGAATAGGATAGCCGTTTTGAGGCTCGGCCTGCTGCAATAGGTACCGGATAATGAGGAAGTTTGTTGCCGCTAGCTCAGTCGATTGACTTCGGATTCCTCACGACGGCGAAATCTGGCAACAAACGATGTCAGTCCGAGGAAAAGGAGAGCCGATGTACCTGGCTCGGGAACGGCGACCACGACATCCGTATTTCCAAAACCGCGAATGGACAAAGCAAAGTCATCGCCGATCGTTCCAATCTGATGTGTATTGACGACAGCGTTAGACAATTCCGTTAAGTCGAAAAACATCTGAAGGGTCGCGCCCGAGGCTCCAATGTTTCGACTGAAGCCACGGAAAGGATCGGTGTAGCTGCTGACGAAGAAGCTACCAGTAGCTCGAGGGCCATAGAACACCGGCAGAGCTGAGGCGGCTCGTCCCGGTCCATTAAATTGAGTGTTAAAGTCTCCTGCGTCCGCATACGCTGTAGAACTAGTCCGCCCATCGCTTCCGCCAACAGAGGCGGCAGCTTTGTAGCTGTCCTTCCCAAGATCAAAGCGAACGATGCCTAAACCTTCGGATGAACTAATACTGCCACTGATGTGACGGATACCCACGCCCAGAATTCTATTGCCGTTTTGAAATGCGCCTGAGGTGGATGAGAAGCCGGAGTTGCCTGCAGGACTTCCCGATACAGTGTTGTTGTTAAAGCTGAAGATTGTCGTGTAGATCTCAAACACGTTGGAGGTGCTGCCTCTTCCGTATACGCCCAAATCGTTGGATTTACCCCTGAGCGACCATCCGCTCCAAGAACTGCCTCCATTGATGTCGATGAACCCCGCCTTGACTGGCGAGGCGAAGGCAAAAATGGCGACGATCGCGAACAAAACCAAACAAGTTGAATTCTTCATGTTGTTTCTCATAGGTTAATTTAGCTCCAGCGGTTCAGTCACTGGCGCCGAAAGCTCAGAGAGCGTGACGGCAGAAATAAAAAGATCGGAAATATCGGAAGTCAGACGAGTTGCAACAAGCCAAAACTCCATTCACCCAAATAGCGGAAAAGGAAATCGAGAGGAAATCTGACAAACCCCGTTCCCGCAGTTTCGTGAACCACCCAATTCCTTGTTCTTTCAGCTTTTGAGCAGGTAAACGAAGACCGCAAAAAAACCATTGGAACGGCAACGCCTGGGGCGAATTGCTGGACTCCTTTTGGTCAAGGCAGTCCGGCTACAGCCGCCGCTAGGAAAAGGGGACCCCGCTCAACCCGGAACGACCTGCATTAACAGGTGATTTTTAAGAGGATGCGCGAGCGGGCCAGTTTATTTGAGGGAAAGTAAAAAAATGAAAGTCTGGTCGTCTGCGGCTCGATTTCAGGCAGCCAATCCGCCGAATCGCTTGCGAATTCCCGCCTTCAGCGTCATCATGGGGGAACAAAAAACCAGAGGAAAGGTAGGCGGTGACCCGTTCATTGGCGCGACCGTTCCTGCTCCCCTCGAATTTGCCCCGTCCAGGTGTGACGGTTTAGTTTGACGTGTTGACTGATCAGCGAAAGGGAAACCGCTTGTTCGCCGGGCCGATTTTTACCAGAGAAGCCGTTGTCGCCCCGCGGCGTCCCCGTTTATTTGCGGCCCGCGTCGTCTATGGCTTCAGCCTCCTGCTCCTGATCGCCACCGCCTGGATGATCCTGCAGGGAACCCAGGAAGTTCGCAACCTCAGCGAGCTGGCCCGCTTTGGCACCATCCTGTTTCAGATTCTCGCTCCGCTCCAACTGGTCGTCCTGATGTTCTTGTCGGCCATTCAAGCGGCCAGCAACGTGGCGATCGAAAAGGACAAACAAACGCTTGTCCTGCTCCTGCTGACTCGGCTCTCCAACACTGAATTGGTGCTGGGGAAACTTCTGGCCAGCCTCCTCGGAATCGCCAACATGCTGGCGACCTCCCTGCCGATCTTCATGCTGCTGGTGCTCTTTGGCGGTACCAGCTTCTGGCAGGTCCTGTGGACGTTTGCCGTCACGGCCGCCTCATGCCTGGTGGCCGGCGCGTTTGGCAACATGATCGCTCTTTGGCGTGAAAAGACCTTTCAGACGCTGGCCTTGGTCGTTCTGGGAATTCTGGTCTGGGTCGGAGCATGGGAGGCAATTGCCCTGCTGCAGGGAAGCTGGGGGAGTTTCGACCTCAGCCAGGCTGCCGCGGCCTGCAGTCCGTTTCAAGCGATTGTTGCCGCCAGTCGCCCCGATGTCGCCGAGAATTTTCGCTGGACGGTCGTCCCGTTCCTGCTCGTCGCCACGGGACTCTGGGCGCTCTTGAATCTGATCGCAATCTGGCGGGTCCGTTACTGGAATCCGAGTCGCGATGTTCGCCCCGGACAACAGGAAGCCGCGATGGAGAGCAGCCTGCTGCGGGACAGCACAGAATCGCCGGTCGCGAAATCGGCTTCCGAACAAGCCCGCTCGGGGCACATCGACGACCGCAGCCGACAGGCCAGCCGTCGCAGCCGCCGCGTCTGGGACAATCCGGTATTGTGGCGGGAATGCTGCACTTGGGCCTATGGACGGAAAATCCTCTTCATTCGCGTCGTCTATTGGCTAGCCTCATTGGCTGCAGGATTTGCTCTCTACTCGATGGTCAACAGCGGGGCAGCCACGTTCGCTTCTGCGGGCGCGGCAGTTGAAATTCCACTCGTCGCCCGCGTACTCGCTCCGCTTCTGGTCGTCAGTCTGGTGATTCTCAATTCGCTCGCCGTGACCTCAATCACGACCGAACGGGACGGCAAAGCCCTCGACCTGCTGCAGGTAACCGATCTTTCGCCCCGTGAATTCCTGTTTGGCAAGCTCCTCGGCGTGCTCTACGTCGGTCTCGATATCGTTCTCTTGCCGCTCGTCCTTTGCACCTACCTCTGGTGGAACGGGGCAGTGAGCGGCGAGAACCTGTTCTACCTCCTCCTGAGCATGGCGATTCTGAACGTCTTTGTAGTCGTGCTCGGGATCCATGCCGGGCTCTCGCACGCCAACAGTCGCACTGCCATCGGTGTCAGCCTCGGAACGGTCTTCTTCCTGTTCCTGGGGATGATTACCTGCATGCTGATGCTGATCTCGTTCACCGGCAACGTCGAATTCCAGCTGACTCCTTTCCTGGCCTGCATCATTGGCGGTGCAGTCGGACTCTATGTGGCTCTCGGCTGGCATCTGCAAAGTTCGGCGCTCGCCTTCGCCTCGGCCGTTCTTCCGCTGGCAATGTTCTATTGCATCACCAGCCTGCTGCTGAAAAATTACACTTCGGCCGTACTGGTGCTCGCCTTCACCTACGGCTTCGCGATCACCGCCATGGTGGTGCCCCGGCTGAGCGAGTTCCGCTTTGCCCAAGGCCGCTCGAAGCTGAATGAGGATGGGTAAAACTGAGGCGTCGCTGAATCGCGCTTCGGCCTGATGAATCGTTGGAAAAATTCGCGTTTTGCGAGTTCGTTCACCCGCTTTCCCAATTTCTGGCGGCAACGATTAAGATCGAGGCATCCGATTGATGAATTCAGGGAGCCGATTGAATGAGCGGTCGCCGCAAGAAACGTTCCAGAAAAAGCGGAACAAACGACTTTTCTCCCGCCAGAAAACAGGCGATGGCTCTGCCGGCTTTTGTGCTGATCATCATCAGCCTGCTTGCGGCCGGAGGAGTCTGGTCAGTCATCCGGCATCGCGCCAACCAACTCGCTTCGGGCCCAATCGTGATCGACCTCGTTGATAATGGCTCGGCCACTATCGCCGATGTCAAACGCACCCAGTCGTGGACGCGACTTGAGGAAGTTGCGACCGAACTGCGCGTTCGACTCGAGGGGAAAAGCCCGCAAGAGTCCTGGTCGCTTCTGCAAATCCTGGAGGCAGTCGCGGCCCGGCAAGGCGAATTGGCAAATGGCGAAACCGAGCAGGCCAAGGCCTTGGCCAACCGCCTGTTCGCTCTGCAGGGGCTGTCCGCAGCTGACCCCGACCGTGAGTCGCTCATGCAACGGACGGCCGAGCTTTCAAGCCTCAGCACCCGGTATAAAGACGACCCGAATGATGAACTCTCCCGCGAAGCCTTTCGCAGTGCCCTGGTCGCCTCACAGCTGACACTTCGCGATGGAATCAACGACGAGGAAGACTCCCAGCGGCTCGTCGTGCTGATCCCCAGTTGGATTCGGCAGGCCGCCCAGCGATTCCCGAACGATGTGGAGATCACTCGGGCAATCGGCGACCTCCTGGCGAGTTATCCCAACGTTTCTGAACGGGATGCACAGGTCAAAAAGATCATCGAATCCGTGGAGGAGGCTTACCGGACGAGTTCCAATCCGCTGATCGTTGAGTGGGCCAACTTGATTGCCGTCAAGCAGTTTTTCGATGAGTTCGGCCTGGTTCGGCAACTCTCTGACACGTTGATGGGTGACCTGACGCGGCTGGATCAACTCGAGGCGACTGCCGAACGTCTACTCGCCTCCAAACCGACTCCGGTGGCGCGGCAGACCGCGCTTGAATTAGCCCAGTTCCTCGAAGGCTTTGAGCAACCCGACCGAGCCCGCAGAATTCTGGAACGACTGGTCGCTGCCGCGCCCGGCAACCCCTCCGAGGCTGGTGCTGCCGCGGACAGTCAAGCTTCCTCGCTGGGCGTCGACGCCCGGCGGATGCTCGCCCGCCAGGAGCTGTTTGGCCAAACGCCGGAATTGGCTCTGAAACTCGCCACTGGAGCGACTTGCTCGCGGGAACAACTTGCCGAGTCGGTGGTCTTGCTGATGTTCTATCGCGATTTGGACGACCTCGAAGCCTGCGCCGAACAAATCGGAGTGCTGCAGCGGCTTCAGGCCCAGGGGCTGCGTCTGTTTTTGGTTGGTCCGCAACTCAGCAGCGAAGACCGCAATCAACTCTCGACAGCTGTCTTCCAGGGTGCTCCCGACCCCGGGCTGCCTTTTCTGGAACCAGCCCAAAGCGCTGAGCTACGCGAGACATTTCACGTCACCTACACCCCCTTTCCGGTGATTCTCGACAAGGGCCGGATTGTCTCTTTGGGGACCCCGATAAATCGGGGGTTACTCTGGCTGGAAAAACGGCTTTTCGACAAATAAACTCAAGTCTGCGTTTGGCGCGGGCCGCCAGATTGGCTGCTCCATCCTTTCGCAACTTGGAATCCTTGGTCATGAGCCGAAAACCGAAGCACCGCCAAAGGGCTCCAAAAGTCGAGACCATTACCAAGTTCAAACGCTTT
>Ga0315899_10000681_pt1 | contig 40202 bp, 54 predicted proteins | sample LakEriMetagenome_2_FD_203518 | JGI IMG/M metagenome (GOLD analysis project Ga0315899, IMG submission 203518) | Freshwater fungal communities from buoy surface, Lake Erie, Ohio, United States - Buoy 4 MA112 | ecosystem: Environmental > Aquatic > Freshwater > Lake | place: USA: Lake Erie, Ohio...
CAAAACCCACCACCCCTCTGATACAATCAACACCACAACCAAACCCACCACACAGACCCCTGCCACTTGCACGGCCAGCGAGGATGACACACGGAAACGTGGGTAGACGATCATGCACCGACATGATCGAGCAGCGTCCAAACGACACAAATGCGAACGGTGACCGTCCTGAAAAACCCGGCGACCAGAGAAGACATTCTCAAACAGCGGGAGGACTAAACCCACCCTGCACCAACCCAACCTGACAGCCAGCCGCAAACAAAACCACACTTGCAGACAACAAGTAATATATATGTATGCCCGCTGCGGCCACGGCAGACCCCCGGTCGACGTGTGCGCGTGTGCTTGTCCCCCTCCCCTCCCAAATTGCGGGCGTGCCACGCGGATCACCAACCGGACACGAACCCAACCGGATCACCCACACGGACACGTCATCGACAACAGAGAGAGCGAGGGACGACACACCAACGTGTGCGCGGGTGTGAGTCGGGAGAGTGTCGCGCCTAGTTCTGTCTGTTGTGTGTGTCTGTCCGGTGTGTGTGTGTGTGGTTCTCTCGCGGGTGTGTGTTGGTTGGTGGTCTTCGCGGTTGGCCAGGTTGGCGGGTGTGTTTGGGTGTCCCGAAAAATAGTCCTTGACATCCGAATGATTTTGTGGGCGTAATTGTGGGGACGGGAATTCGTCCCGTTCATAGAGAGAGAGGGAGAGCGACGATGAGCGTCGATCTTGATAGTCAGGAAAGGCAAGTGAGCATCGCGCGCCGGTTGATGCGTCTCGCGACGGATGATGCGGGGTTTGTGGCGGCGCGGGGATTGCTTGAGCGTGTGAAGAATGGTGAGCGTGTGTTTCGTGTGTTCGTCGATGGCGATGAGATCAAGTGGGAGGTGTTGTGATGCGACGGAAAATCAAGACAACTTTCCCCGCTAATTTTGGTCTTCGGTGTGGTGTCTGTGGTCTCAAGCCCAACATTGACCCGCGCGACGGTTCTGTCCGGTGGTGTGCTTGTGAGAGGACGGGGGACAAGTGATGTCGCTTTTCATTGTGTCGATGTCGCGCGCGGTTGATCCTTTTCCCGTGTCTGTTTTGCATGGCGCGAAGAACGCCGAAATTTTGCAGGAGAGCGACGGGGGGATCGATGTCCTCGCGTGGCGCGGGGAGAATCCGGCAGAGTTGATTTATGACGCGGTTTCGTTTGCGCGTGATTGGGGGAGGGTTCACGGGGACGACGTGTCTGCGTCTCTGCTTGTCCGTGTCGTGACGGAATACGCGAACCGTTGTGGCACTCATCGTGTGAATGAGTGGGCGCATGTCGGGGACATCATCGACGACGGGGAAGTGATTTTGGGCGTGTCGGATTCGCGCGTGTGGGAGGCTCTCAACGCGTCATCAATCCGGTTCGTGTGAGTGGTTGGCCATGCCGGTTGGCGGTTGACGGGGATCGTTCCCCCGCGTGGCACTCTCGCGTCAAGGCGGCGCGGGTCAAACAGAGAGAGAGGGCTCAAAAATGCGGTTGATGGATGCAGAGCGCGAGGCGTATTGGCGCGGGGTTCGCATGGCAGAGAGTGACCGGCTTGTGCCGGACGCGTGGCCACGTGTGTCCCCGTTGTCCGGTGAGTGGGCGGGCGAGAGTGTCCCCGAATTGTTAGGTGATCTCGTCGCGTCCGTGTTGGGCGGGGAGAACATGGAAAGTGATTGGGATGAGTGTGATGTCATTGACGCTCTGTCTGATTCTTTTGAGCATGGATATGCTCTCCGGTTCCCCGACATCGTGGCGCACACGTACAGCGTTTGTGTCGATTGCTACTACGTTCTGCACAATGGTGTCGATGAGTACGTGAGTGAAAGCGTCGATCAGGATGAAACGCGCGCGCGGCCTGCCGGTTCGTTTGGTTGGGACGTTCACGACGTGGCAGACGCGCACGATTACGGGCGTCACGCGGATGCGTCGTTTTCGTGGCGGGCGTGTGAGTGTTGCGGGTCGATGTTGGGCGGGGATCGTTACGACGTGAATGTGTGGGATCGTGAGAGCGAGGACATCGACGCGTGAGTGGTTGGCGGGTGATCCGGTTGGGGATCACGCGGGGATCGTTCCCCCGCACCCGCGCTACCGTGTCAAGGTGACGCGGTTTTTAGAGAGAGGATCAGAGAGTGAAGACATACGGGGACAATTGGGGCGCGATTGATTCGCGTTACATCGTTCAGAGTGTGACCGGCGCGGGTAACCATTTCTTCGCGCCTGACACGATGCGCTTTTTCGCGTCACGTGTCGCGTCATCCGGTTGGCGGGTGCGTTCTGGCGGTTGGGATCACGTCGACGTGTTGGTGACATCAGAGCGTGACACGTACAGCGATTTCCCCCGCGCGTATACCGTGCGGGTGTTCGTGTTCTCTGATTGTGGGCGCAAGGTTCGCACGTATGAAGACATCGCCGGTTTTCAGGGCTACGCGACAGGCGCAAGCGCGAACAAGGCAGCGCGACGTGTGGCGCAACGAATCGCGGGCGGGGCCACGTATCGGGAGATTACCGGACGTGAGAGCGACAGCGACGTGTCGATTCTTGAGAGCGTGAACGCGTGACCGGCGCGACGTTACTGTCAGACCTGGCGGGCGCGTTTGTGTTCGCGGGGATTCTGGCGGGCGCGTGTGCTTTGTGGATTCTGGCGGGCGCGTGTCTGCCAGAGAACCGCGCACGGGCCCGTCGATATCGGGCGCGTCGTCGTCGTGAGCTTGAGAACGCCGGTTACCGTTTTCGCCGGTGACCCCCCGAAAATGACGCTCTAGGATTCGTTCTAACGGGCGCGGCGGGGACGGTATGGGCTACGGGTGCGGGCGTTTTGGGCGGGCGGGCGTGATGTCCGTCCGTCCTCGCTTGTCCGGTGCGCGTCACGTGGCACGTGCGGGTCGATGGCGGGCGCGTCGTCGATGTTTGGGCAAGAAGACGCGCGGCCGGCGAATTAGCCCGCGCCCAATACTGCCCGCGCACGCTACTGCCCGCGCGCAATATGCGAAATGTCTTGACACGTGGCCTACGTGTCGCGCACAATACAAGTAGCCCCAACCGGGGCAGAGAGAAAGAGAGAGAGACAATGAATCAGAACGACGATTTGATCGACCGGCGTGTCCGGTTCCGCGATACGTCCGGCAGATGGTATTTGGGGGATGTGATCGCGGAAAATGTTCGCGTGTGGAATGACAACGTGGCCTATTTGACCAACCGGATTTTGGTGGTCAAGGATGACAGCGGTAATTGTTGGGGTGTGGCAGCGCGACACGTGTTCGTGGTCAATCCCAATTATTACGCGGATATCGACAATCCGGCGTTGTGCGATCATTGTTGGCATCCGTGCCATTCGGATGATGCGGCCACGGACGGCAACGTGTCTTTGTGCGGGTCTTTGCGCGGTAACGGTTGCGCGGATCGTGCCGTGTGGCGCGGGGATGCGATTGTGGGCATCGACGGGAAAGAGTGGTGATGGTGATGAACGGCATCCGGTTTTGGATCACGGTTGAGTGTGACGTGCAGGACGGCAAATCGTCGGGGCCGTACGTGGTGCAACGGACGTATCCGATTGCGCCAGGAACGGACATCGAATCGTTTCTTCCGTTGTTTTTGTCGGAATTGCGGGCGCGTGGCCAAGAGCCATATGGCGATGAGATTGGGGGTGAGTGAGATGAACAGCATCCGGTTTTGGATGTCCGATCAGGATGAAGATGGGGCATTGTTGACGTTCGCTGCCGTCGTCGTCGACGGTAAGGCGTGTGGCCCTTACATGACAGAGCTAACGTACCATGTGACGTGGGAAATTGATGTTGAGACGTTTCTCCCGATGTTTTTGGCAGACCTACAGGCACAAGGGAAACGTTTGCATCTTCGCGAACACGAATGAGATGTGACGCGTCCGTGGTGGCTCTGCCCCGGTTCGATTCCGGGGACGCGTACTGTCGCCAATCGGCGGCCATTACAGAGAGGGAGACAATGAGTAGCACAAGCGGTAACTACGGCACTTTGTACGGGTGTCATTGGGAACGGCATCCGTTCGGGATCACCGTGTTTGGTTCGGATTCGACGGGTCAATTTCGGATGATCCGGTTCGCGGGGAATGGTTCGGATCGGGTGACGGTTCGCGGTTCGGTTCTCGCGTTTCGCCAGAAGATCGGGGTGGCGCGATGAACAACCATTTCGCGTATTACAACGTGACCACCGTTGTTGATGACGGCTACCTATCCACGACGGTATGTCTCCCTTATCGGAACGATGATGATTGCGCGTATGACGGTGATGATTCGGCCGTTGATATGGCGATGGCCTTGTGGCGGGATGAGTACGGGTTTGATCTGTCGCGTGTCCGTTTGCGCGACGTGGTTGTAGATTTGTTAGGGGTTGAGTGAGATGAGAGAACATTTGTATGATCGGATCACACCGGAGAACGTTTGTGACCGGATGGCGGCCGTTGGCGATGACACGTGTAGCGTCGAAGACGCTAGCCAGATGACCGTGGTCGACGTGTCCGGCATGACAGAGAATGAGATTGATTGGTTGGGATCAATGGGGGTAGTACCGGACGGCCATACGGTTGACCGGTTGCCCGATCTGATTGTCGACGCTCTCCGGTATCGGACGTTGGTGGCCACGGCACAAATGCGCGATGACATCACGTGTGCAGCGTGTGAGCTTGCGAACGGAATCCACAAATTGGTGGATTGGATGACGGCCGATCTCATCAAATGGGATGTGATGGGCGACCCGCGGCCGCACGTTCTGATTTGTTCGGAATGTTCGGGCGACTAACGATCCGTGAACGTCTGTACTTACGTCCGATCATTGGTCGATGGATACCCTGCCCTCCCGAACCGATCCCGGAACGGTGGGTTGTGCTTGTACGTCACCCGGCGATGGGGGTGTACTGGCGCGACCCGTACGGGCTACGGGACGGATCAACGGTATGGGGGCCGCCAAATAAGGCGTGGCGGTTTGTGTCCGAACCGGTTGCGCGGGAGATGGTCGAACGTGAATTAGGCGTTCCGGTGGTCTACAGGCATTACCGTCTGCCGGATTGACGGTGTTGAGAACCCCGGTCGGGATCATCCCGGTCGGGGTTCTTGGCATTGTCGGCATCGGGGGTTTGTGGCCCGCGCACACTACTGCCGGCCTGGTGGTGTTTCTGATCCGCGCGCAATACTGATCGCCTGATGGTATTTGGTGATGCGACGTTGTTCCGATTCGATCATGTCGGTGACCAGGACATCGTGGACGAGGTTGAGCAGGGCCGCTAACGCTTCCTGCCGGTGGTTCCCGCGCTCAATACGGTTCTCCGGCACAGCGACGCGAACATGGACACGTTTATCGTTGCGAAGTTTGTGTCGTTGTGCGGGCAAAAGGCCACCGTAGATGCCGTACAAGTCTTCGTCGCGCGAGTATTTGGTGAGAATCCAGTTGAGACAGTCTTGTTTGACTGGGCAGGGTTCTGTGTCGGGTGTGCCGTTACAGATTTCGAGGCTGGTTTTCATTGTGTGTTGGTCACCCTTCTCAGGGTGGAACAGGTTGGTGTTCAGTCCTCGGCAGGCCGCGTCTAGTCGCCAGTCTTCGCTCATAGGATTTCTTTCAAGTGACTGGCGATCCAGCGGGCTACGGGGGTGGCTACACCGTTCCCGCATTGTTTGTAGCGGTTGCTGTCTGCTTGTTCTTTGCCGGTGTCGGTGTACCTGGTGTGGTCATCAGGCCATCCCATCAATCTTTCACATTCGAGAGGGGTGAGGCGACGTACCGCGTATTCGGTGAGAACGGCATGACCCCCTCCTTCGGAACGCAGAGTAGGCCACGCGGTTTGGGATGCTTGCGGGTCTAACCCTTGTGTATGTGAGAATCCGATGAGTTGGGCGACATGAGGCTGGTTCCCGCCGCCTGTCCCCATTTTGGCGGGCAGACAATGTGAGATGCCGTCGTTGATTCGTATGCCGTCACGAAACGAGTTCTCGAAAATGATGGGTTGCGCTACCCCGTGCATACTTACGCGGTCAAGGGTGAACATAACGCCGTCAGGTTGTCCGATCCCTGTTCCTTGTGGGCCGGCCGTGTCGGATCGACCGATGATTGTGCCTTGTATGGGGATCGGTTTTGATACGGGGATAACTGATCCCGACATAACTTCTTGATGGTTGGAATAGTTTTTTGATCCGTAAGTTGTTGTCAGAGTCGGCCCAAGTTCTGACAACGGCAAATTGACTTGATCCACAATTGGCATCAGAACGGTTGCTCTAGATTCGCCGCCGTTGTCAAACGCGTTGAGTGTCGGGGTGACTTCGCCTTCTACCCATGTTTCGTCGTCGGTGTCGTTCTGGGCGCGACGTGCCTTCACGAACGGGATGAAGGTCATTCGGTCGGTGTCGGGCGACCAGCCACGGCTTCCAGAGCCACCTCCAATGGTTCCGGCAAGTTCTTCCCCCTTCTTCTTGCCCTTCGCAAAATCCCCTCGGCGGCCTTCGCTGACAGGTAGTAGCGGGTCGGGACATCGGTTGGCGGTTGCAGGATCGAAGATAGCGACGAGGAAGACGCGCCGTCGTCGTTGGGGGACTCCGAAATGTTGCGCGTCCAAGACAGCCCACTCAACGAGACACGCCCCGAGGTCAACCATTTCGTCGACGACTGACTGGAAGTCGGCTCCTTTATTTGAGGACAAGGCTCCGGGGACGTTTTCCCAAACGGCGATTCGGGGAACAGGGCCAGTTGGTCGGGATGATGTTGCATCTCGCATCTCCTTGATGATTCTGATTGCTTCGTAGAACATGGATGAGCGACCGCCGTCCAACCCGGCTCGTTTACCGGCGACGGACAGGTCTTGGCACGGGGAGCCGAATGTGAGGACATCGCATGGCGGGAGGTCTGCCCCGTTGACTTCTTGTACGTCACCCCATTTGGCTACGTCGGGCCAATGGCGGCGCAGGATGGATTGGGCGTGTTTATCCCATTCAACCTGGAATACGCAGTCCATGTGGGTGTCGAACCCCATGTCCATGCCGCCGACACCGGAGAATAAGGAGCCGTAAGTTGGGCGTGTCATTTTGTTTTTCCTGTTCCCCAGATGATGACCCAGAGTAGGGCAATCATGTATGTGACGATCATGGTGGTGAGAATCGTGTCAGTCATTGGCCGGCTTCTTCACGCTCTTACGGTTCTTCGGTGTACGACCCTCCGCGATCCTCAGCTGATCGTCGCGTTCCATCCTAGTCAACCCGCCGAACACACCATGCAAATCCCACGCTCGATGATTGTCCAACCCGTACTGTCGGCATTGGAACATGACAGGGCAAGTGTTACAAATCTTCTTTGCGTTCCTGATCTTCACGATGTCGCCGCGTACTGGCATGAAGTCGTTGACATCCATCCCACGGCACGCACCGTATTGCAACCATTCGGTATCCACATTCTCTCTCTTTCTGTTTGTTGAAGTATCCCACCGGTCGGCAGGGTTGTCAAGGACTTATTTGCAGGGCCGCGACCAGGGTTTGAACCCGCAACCCTTGTGGTGGTCGTACCACTTGTACATTTCCCATGCCCACGCGAAGTTGTAGTACGGGTCTTTGACGTACTCCCAGCTTCCGTACTTGTCTTCAACCTCGTTGAGCCACACCTGGTTGATTTGTAGTGGGCCTCGATCCCAACCGTTGAAGTTCTTGTGGCCGTCGATGATGTTGAGGCATCGGGATTCGTGCCATGCTTCGTCCAGCACGTCGATGAGCAGATGGTCGGGCCATCCGGCTGCGGAGGCAACCGGGGCTAGTTCGGCGCATTTTGCGTCGGCGGGGACGAGAGTGCTGGTTGTGGTTGTCGGTGCGACCGTTGTAGTTGTGGTTTCTGGGGTGGTGACAACGACGGTGGTTGGTGGGATGGTTGTCGGCAACGGGGTCAAATCGACTGGTTTGATGTGGGTTGTAGCGCATCCAGCCAATAGCAATACAGGCAACAAACGTTTCATAAGTTGTCTCTCTCTCAGTAGCCGGCTTGCTTCAGCAAACCGATGATGGTGTTGACGGTCATTACGGCATACTGTTCGCCAGGATCGGACACGCCGACTCGTTTGGCGATCAGGACACCGATGTCGGCCTGACCGTTCACACGTTCTGTTTCTGTTTCACGCAGCCATTCGGACAGTTTGAGTGTCTTATGGTTCTTACATTCCCATACGACACCGGGCGTGCCGGTGATGTCACCTTCGTCGTGTTGACCGGTGAGCGCACGCCGTTCCGCATACGGGAATCCGTGTTCTCGAAGATGTCGGACGATCAGCGTTTCAAACGCTGTCCCCTTCTGTTTTTGCTTGCTCATCAGCTAGCTCCATTGGGTATCGCCGTGCGCGTCGAGGTTTGCAGGTGTGCATTGGTACACCGTTCAACGGCACGTGGGTTGTTATGGTTTGCTCGCAGATGCGGCACAACCATTTTACCGTATGGAGGTCAGAAAGGTTCTTCATCTGCAACGTCAGTAGCGTTGAGCAGGTCTTTTGCGGTGTTGACGTTGGTGTCGTCGCCGTATGCAGACCAGCGAAGTGAGATTGACACGTCGTCTGCGATCACTTCGACACGCTGTTTCTTCGTACCGTCTTTGCCGGTGTACTCGCTCTTGTCCAAACGTCCGGTGACGATGACACGCGATCCCTTCTTGACGGAGGCGGCGACGTGTTCGGCCTGCTCTTTGAAGACGACGACATCATGCCAAACAGTTTTCTTGTTGTCGTCTTTGCCTGTTGTGTCGGCAACCGAGAACTTGACGACTGCTGTGCCGTTGGCCGAATACTTCAGTTCCGGGTCACGTCCGACGTTTCCGCTGATGGTGATGGTGTTCATGGCTTCATCATTTCTTTGAAGGCGACACGAAGTTTGGTCATGTCGCTGATGGTTACTGTTCCGCTGAGGTCTACCCCAGCGCGGTCTGCTACCTGGTCGTGGTCAAGGTTTGCTTCTGCACAGGCGCGTGCGAACTTGCCGAGGACTTCCGGTTCAACCGGGCTGTTGTCTTCGACGGGTTGTGCGACAGCTTTCTGTTTCGCTGTGGGCTTCTTAGCGGGTGCGGTCGGCTTGCTGTGGCCGAGGTCTTCCCACTCTTGTTTCGTCCACAGGGCGAGCGAGATGCCGAATCGCATGGCTGCGTTGCGGAGGAAATCTCCGACAAGTTCCTTGTCCAATTCGGCTTTGTCGGCGCGTACTGATCCGACTCCGAGCATCGGCTTGCCGTGGACGGTGAGTCGCGCCCACATGGTTGCCATCCCGTTTTCGACGTGGACGTGGGGGCGGCCGTTCACCCATCCGCATGGTTCCCACGACCACATGGGGTCGATCTCGATGAGGATGCGGGTGATGTCGGCGTGTCCTACGAAGTCGAGTTGCATCCCGCCTTTGGGGAGTTTGCCGACGATCTTCGGGTCGGGGACAGCGTATTTGGTGAGTACCTCTGCGAGCTGCTTTGTGGTGTCCATCACTTGTCTCCTGTCAACTGTGAAATCCAAACGCGAACCGGGCGTGCATGGCAAGCCGGTCGTTCGGATGACACGAACCTGTCGGTCGGTGCGATCAAACCCATGCCCTCGGCACGCTTCATCGCGCTACCCAACGCTCGACCGTCATGGTTCAACTCCAACTTGTTGTCGGCAAAGTATTCCCACACGTCGTCGGTCGTGAACTCGTCTTCGGTTTCTGCCAGGACGATGATCGCTTTGAACGCGTTGTCACGGAACTTGACTGCGCTGTTGCTCCACCCTCGGTTGATCGCCTCGTCACGAAGCGTCTTGGCTAACTGCTTGTTCTTCATTATCTCTCTCCTTTGAACCGCATGACGCGGATCGTTGATGTGGTTTCGTACTGACTGTACAAGTCAGGGTGGTCGCTTGTAAAGGCTTTCTTGTCCCAGCCTTTACGGTTCTGCGATTTCCAGGTGACGGCCGGCTGACCGTTGATGATGCCGGTGTTGGCATCCTTCATCAGTTGGGCGATGGTGGCTTTCAGCGTGTCTTCTTCGGTTTCCAACAGTTTCTTTGCGGCTTGCACTTCTGCGATCCGTGTGATGAGGTCGGCGTGTGCGGTGAGATCGACGGTGTTGTCGTCGGCGGTGGGGAACCGTTCGGAGATTTCGGTGTAGGTGGCCGGCCATTCGGCGGGGATTGTGCCGAGGTCGAGATACCACAGGAAATCTTTGACAGCTTCGATGTGATCGGCTTTTTCTTCGGCGGTGACTTTCTGCCGGTGGATGTGAAGGTCGAGCGTGCTGTCGAAGATGCCCCAAATGATTTCGTTGACATCGCAGCACATGGCTTGTTGTACGCCTTGCCAATACCAGTAGGCGGGCAGTTGGCCGTCCCATTCCCGGTTGTACGTTTTGATTTCGACAACGTAATCAGGTTGGTCAATGTTGTTGTCGTAGGAGTATTGGTCGATGCCGTCGATGGTGGCGATCAGCGGGCAGGTTTCCCAGTCGAACGCGTACATAACGTCTGGCGTTATGAGGGGGATACCGATTTCGTCGCCCACCCAATCCAGCAGGACGGACTCCAGGCGGTTCCCTCGATCCATCGCACGACTGGTTTCCTTCACGGCCGGTGCGTCTTTCATCTTCTCGACCGCCAACGCGTACTTGCTGATGAACCGATGCTGGTCGTGGACTGCGGCCGCTTCTGAGGCGGCGATACGCGGTTTGCCGTTGGCAGCTCGATGCCTGAGCATCAGCCAGTCCATGCTTCCGTGGTCGGGTTTCGGGATGGTCAATATCATTGTTCTCTCTCCTTGTTGTTTGAGACTGGTTACACCTTACAAAGGGGGTGTGGCAGAGTCAATCCAATTCTTCAAACCAGTTGACTGGCAGGTGTGTTGCCAGCGAATACACCCGCACGATGCACTCCAACGGGATGTGGTTGATGTCAGACACCACCTCAGGTTCTTCGGCATCGTTCATCACAGTTGACACAAGTGTCAAATATCCTTCTTTGCATTTGGGCCACACCCAGCCGACCGTCAACGGCATCATGGTTTCAGGCACATAGCCTTCTGTCATCGTCCAGCTGTGTTCGCCGCCCTGGTGTGCGTCACGCCATTGGACGACAACCATCGCCCATGTCGGATCGTTCTCGTCGTAAACCTCATTCATCGATTCCCTCCGGGGCGGGGTGTCCGTGTTGTCCACATTCGGGGCATCGTCGTCCTGCGGATTCTGGCCAGTATTCATCGCATCGTTCACAGTACAAGAGGTTGTCGCTCACCCGAATAGTGTACCTCTCCACAGGCATCGGCCGGAGTGGATCGGTACTTGTTCATACCAGAAATCGCCGTCACCAGGCTGGTAGGTGACGACCGCGAACCCTTGTTGCCAGTCTTCGACCACGGTGAGTGGCCGGCCGTCAAGATCAATGCCACCTTTGGTGGAGGGGACTGCCCCATCGGTGCGGGCTAACGTCCCCGGAGATGCCGCCAAGATCGTTTTTGCGCCATCCCAATCTTCACGTGACCGTTCTGCCCATTCACGCCTGTGGATGTGACCGTAGATAACGGAGGTTTTGGATGAAGCAAGATATGAGTGAGCGGTGCTTCCGTTACTGCGTACTTTGTCGCCGTGGATGACACGGAGCCTTTGGTTGATCCAGAAGCTCGACGCGGGGTAGCCAGCCAGATACCTAACCCGATACTCGTTGAAACGACAAAGGTAAGGAACAGAAAGAACCGGCCAATCATCCGGTGTATTGCCTTTTCTAAGACCGAACGCTGCTTTTGCGTTGTCCAATACATAGTTCACCAGTCTTTCTTCGTGGTTGCCGGCGATCCACACGATGTCTGCGTCTGGGGCGCAGAGCCTCAGGGTGGCGGCGAAGGTGGTGGCACGGTCGATGGATGCTTGGGTTGTTTGTTGGAACGCTGGGGACAGCCGGTATTTGCCGAGTTCGGGGAGATCGAGGTTGTCTCCGACGAGGACGATCACGTTGGGTTGGATTCGTGTGACGACGGCCAGGGCTGTCTCAATGGCTTTCTCGTCGTGTGTTGCTTCTAGTTCGCCGGTGATGTCACGGTAGTAGCCGAATTGGATGTCGGGCAGGATGACGGCGGTTTCGTAGCCTTCGGGTTTGACGACTGGTTTGGGCAGTCGGATTGATCCGATGGTCTGTTTGCCTCGTTCGATGACGGGCCATTGGGGGCCGGACTCCCAGGACGGCGAGAACTGTACGCCCATGAGATCATGGATTTCGGCTTCACCTTCGTCGTTCTTGGTGAGCGACTGGTAGATGGACACCCGGTTGACCCTTCCGATTTCATCAACGGAGATACCTTGCCGGTCGAGAAGGTCAGCGAGTTTGCCGAGGGTGTCTTTACGGTTGGGCGGCGGGCCGACTGTGAGATCGTCAGAGAGAGTCACAACTGCACCTTCTGTTGATGTGTCGGGCAAGTGCTTTCGCGTTGAGCTTGTACCCGTTCTCGTTGAGTTTAGTGGACAGCCATGCAACTGTGTACGGGTTTTGGCCGTTCTTCCGGGAGATCACGTCTGCTGTTTGAATCTTCAGCATCGTGTCGTACAGCGCGTCTCGATCTGTTTTGTCCAACGATTCTTTGAGGACAGCGACCGGGCATCTAGCGCGGGGCGCAGGTTTGTCGGGTATCCCTAACGATTTGGCGAGGCTCACAGCACTCCAATCTGTTTATCAACGACAACAGTAGTTGTTCGTCTTCTCTCCCTTTAGGCACTACGCGTGTCAGGTAGTGCCTGATTTCAGGGAACAGTTGACAGACATTGGAACACAAAGTCAAGCATCCTTTACAAATTGACCCGCTACGCTGGGGTTTAGTCTTGGTGAGCGTGCCAGTCTATATGCTTGTCAAGCCGACGACGAACTGTCTTCATGTCGTCGCGTACTTCGGTCAGGATTTTCATTGACTGGCCGTGCTGTTGAGTGTTCCTCTGGTCGAGGCGATGCAGGAACCACATCACCGGCCCGCCGATGAGGGCTACGGCGATGGGGACGAGTATCGCTTCCATCGGGTCACTCGTCTTCGTCGCGGTTGGCGATCTTCTTTGCTGCGCCTCCTGCGGCGAGTCCGGTGAGCGCACCGCCGATGGAGAACGAGAGGGGGGACAGAACGTCCATGAAAGCGAGATCGAGCGGGGCCGCTTCTTCAGGCTGGTAGACGAAGATGAGGGAGTACAGCATCCCGAGGACGGTGATACCGAGAACGCCTGCCAGGGTGAGGATCAGGATGGCCCTGATCCGGGCTTCAATCTCAGTCGGGTTGAGTCGTTGACGACGGCGAGGGCTGTTTACGGGGGTCATTGGGGTTCCTGTACTGGTCGCTGCAAGCTGCAAGCAGGCAGGCCAACGCCACAGCGACGACTACTCCTACTTGTATCCGCAGATGGTTTGCCACGGGGATAAGTGTACCTTACTTTAGCAGTCTATTTGTCGTCGGTGAGGGCTGCGCCGATGTACATGATGATGGATGCGACCGCGCAAACCACCCCGATGTCGCGGGTTGTGCCGGACAGGGTGATGAGGACGAGGATGAGGCCGGCGAGCATGATCCCGGCTTCAAGGAAGATTCTAAAATATTTCACGGCTTTCTCCGGGTTGGGGTTACGGCGACGACTCCCATTGTGACAGCCCCGGCTGTGACTGTTCGTCGTGTGCCGACATCTACGGTGGAGCCGAGGGGGACGTAGGTGTCAAATTGGCCGTCAAACACGTTGATTTCGGTTTCGAACGCTTCACGGATTTCGGTGGGGGCGTTTTGGACGGCGGCGACGATGGCTTCGGCTTCGGCTTCGGTGAGTTCGTCGGGGACGATGGCATCAAAGATGTCGGCCGCCTGGTCGGGGGTGGCTTCGGCTAGGGCTTCGGGGTCGGTGGCTAGTTCGGTGGCCTCATCCGCTGTTATTTCCTCTGTGACGACTGGTTCGGGGTCGTCTGGGGGTTCGGTGGGGTCTGGGGCGGGGAGGCTGTCAGACGGCAAATTAGAGGTGTCTGGCGGGGTTTCTGTGGTTGGCGGGATGGTTGTTTCGGGCGCGGAGGTAGGCGGCACGGTAGGCGGGGTCGTAACCGTCGTCGTCGTGATCGGCGGTGGGGCCGGCTGGGTCGTCGTTGTGGACGGCTCGGAGATAGGCGGCTCGGTGCTGGTCGATGTCGTAGATGGAAGGGTTGGGGGCCATGTGGTTACCTCGCTTGTCGTGGTTGTCTCTGGCACGGTACTGGTTGTGCTTGACGTGGTGGTGGATGGTTCGGTCGTCGTCGTACTGGTCGTGCTAGTTGTCGTCGTTGAGGGTTCGGTTGTTGTGCTGGTTGTGGTGGGTTCAACGGGGGTGGTGTTGACATCAAGCGTGTACGAGGTTCCGTACCATGCGTCTGGGTTCCCGCAACAAACCCCTGCTCGGAGACGATACGACCCTGACCCAACTTCTACCTCCAGCCAAGAGTCCAAACCGAAATAGTCGTCGTTCTGGGCAAGCAGGTTGCCTGACGAGTCGTACAGCCACAGCATTGAGTCGATGCCGTACTGTTGGGCGTATGACCGCACTTTGAACACGGCCGGTTCTTCGTAGGTGAACCAATGGTCGGATGCGGAGGTGACGGTAACGGTGTCTGCTGACGCTCGACCGGGCTGAACCCAGGCCAGCAACGTCAAAGTGAGAAGGGTGAGGCGTGGGAGATGCCTCACGTCAACCGAACATTTTGGCCCACGTTGCAGGCCCGACAACCCCATCTGACTTCAAACCCTGCTTGGCTTGCCACAAACGCACAACCGCGTCAGTCTTACGACCGAAATCGCCGTCGATCACAGGTTCCCCGACGACAGCCTGAACGAGCTTCACCGCGTCACCTGTGCTTCCCAACTTGATTGGGGTTCCAGGGTATTCAAACTTCATGCCACCAGCAGGGGCAGGAGCAGGGGCGGCGACGGGGGCGGGTGCGCCTCCGAGACTGGCGAAAGCCTGCTCATAGTAGGCGGGGTTGTCAGCGTGCTGAGGGGCGATCTCAACGTGGAACCAGTCGCCACCGGGGGAACCGATGGTGTTCTTGGTGTACACCTTCCATGCGGAACGATCACACCGCCAGCCGCGTCCGAACGGGGCGAGATGGTAGTCGTGGATTTCCTCGATCAGGAACAGTTCGGCGTTGGCAACCCAGAAGTCAACGACTTGGCAGGCGGTCTGATAGTTGCCGAAACCTTTGCCTTTGTTGGCACGCCACGACAGGTCGGCGGCACGACCGGTTCCGTGGACGGACGGGCGGGGCGGGCCGTCGTTCTTCATGTTGCGAACCGACCATGTGCCGACGTTCCACACGCCGTTGTTGAAATGCTTGATAGTGAGTTCCACGAACTTTTCGAGGCCGGCACGCTTTCCTGTCGCGTTGGCATCCCATCCGGTGTATTTGCGTCCCATGACTGCTCCTTAGTTGTAAACCAATGTTACCAAACCGGAGAAGTCCGATTTACCACGCACACCGCCAGGTTGGTTGCTGTGATCCGTAAGAGCAACACCGTAGGATGTTCCTGCACCAAAAGCTGACAGCCAGTCACCAGGCATTGTGATTGTCGCTGAAGCATTAGTCCCAGACAAAGACTGAGTAGCATTGGTCCCTGCAAACGTCGGCGTTCCTGATGCAGAAGTTAGGTTGTGAACACGGAACGTAAAGGTTCCTGTGTTGCCTTCAAAGACTGCCCCTGAAGCAGACCGTTTCACGAAAATTGTTCCGCTGTCAGCGGTATGACCCTTACAACCAGACGTGATATTTGTGCCGTAAAAGAACGCACCGTACTGCCAAGTTGTAGACCTTCGAACAACAGCTTCGTCGGCAACAACAAAATTACTCCAGCTTGTCCCGAAAGATTCAGCGTCAGTTGGCAGATACGAGTATGTGCCGAGGGGTCGGGTGTACTGGTAGATCGAGCCGTTGCCAGTTGCCTGGTTGTTAGCCACGTCGGTAGCGGTGATCTTGAACGACACTTCCCACGTTTCACCGGACGGTGTATTACGACGGTTGGTCGGAACAGTCATCGTGGTTGTGCCACCACCAAAACCGCCAGACGTGATCGAGTACGTGCTGCCGTTGACCTCACCGCTCGATGAGCCGATGAACACCTGTTGCAACGTGGCTGACGCGACACCCGACTCTGAGTCCGTGATCGCGCCCCAGGTCACATCAAACGACGAACCGTTCTTCACCACAGTCGGCGTAGGGATCGTCGGCGCGGTGTTGTCATACTGGTACACCTGCTGCCAAGTCCCAGACACCTTCGCATAACCGTTAGTGACACCCTGCCAACTGCCCGACACCTTCACATACGGTCGGTCAAGGCCAGTCAACTCCTGCCATGCGCCACCAGTCTTGATATACGACGGCATATCAGTACTTCAACCACACGTCGCCATCAGACCCATCGCCCGAGGTAGGCGCAGACGTAGAAATCCACAACCGGTTGTTTGTTGAGTCCCCAGTCGTGAACACACCCGCGATCTTTGACGGCTCAATTGCAGCCGAAGCGTTCACATCGGCGTTCACAATCGCACCATCAGCAATTTTTGCAGACGTGATAGCCGAGTCAGCGACCTTCGCTGTCGTAACATTCGAGTCCAGAATCTTTGCGGTCGTCACAGCGTCCGAAGCCAACTTACCGGCCGTAACCGCACCATCATTGATCTTCGCAGTCGTAACGTTGCTATCCAAAATCTTGGCGGTCGTCACCGAATCGGCAGCCAACTTTACGGCAGTCACGTTGCCATCCACGATCTTGGCGGTCGTCACCGAATCCGACGCAAGTTTCCCGGCAGTCACATTGGCATCAAGAATCTTGACGGTGGTGACAGCATCAGAAGCCAACTCAGACGCGCCGACAGCACCAGCCGCAATCTCCGACGAACCGACCGCATCAGCGGCGATCTTCGCTGACGTGACCGCATCATCAGCGATACCAGCCGTAGCGACCTGACCCCACACCAACCCAGTCGTAGCCGACGAATCAGCTTTCAACACCAAAGCGTTCGTGCCGACAGCCAGACGAGCAAACGTCGAGGTGTCATGGGTAAGGATGTCGCCCTTACTTGTCAACGTTGCCGCCAACTCGTTTGCTTCATCAGCGTCAATTGCGGTGAATACCGGATACACCACGGAACCGGAAACGTGCTGGGCGGCCGTCGTATCGTCCACACCGCGAGTCGTCACGTTCACCGTCGTGTCAGTCGCACCCGAACGGGTAACCAACACCTTTTCCTCATTCGCTGTACCAGGCTCAATCACCACATAAAACGGGTTAGCACCATACGGCCAACCGGTATACGCGGCAATCACAAAGTTCGTACCGTTTGACGCGAGCGTCCCGGTGATCGTGGTGGAGGCTGCCCCACCCTTATAGGTTCTGCGTGTCTTAGCCATTTATGCCACCAAACTCCTGAGTGTTACTACTGCTGTACCGTCGTATTCCCACGACTTATCGCCCGAATCAATCGGGAACCATTCTACATTCTCGACCACAGCCCTAAAGGATTCGACACCTTCCTGGTAGCTGATGATCCGCTGATCGGAGATCAGGCCACGCAGATAAGACAGTTCGCTGACGACATCCATGTAGTAGTCGCGGTTGAACCGGTTGATCTTGCGGTGCAATAAGACAGGGACGGAGAACAGTTCGCTTCGTACTGGGGCAGGGAACACTCGGGCTTGCCAGCGTGTCAACGTCGGGCCAGCAGTTGAGTCTGTGCCAGATCGGGTGAACGACAGTTTGATGAGGGTTTCACCGAATTGTCCGTCAGGGCCGTCAAAGGAGATTTCGGTGGCGTTGACGGTGTTGAACGGGGCAAGTGTTTCGTAACCGGAACCGTCGTGGTCGTAGGAGAAACTGATGGAGCCGGCGAGGGGGCGGGTGCGGAAGTCTGCGAACGCCATGAATTTGCGGTCGGGGATACCCCACCGCCAGAAGCCTGTCTCGATGTAGCCGGTGGCCGCCAGGTTGGTGGCGTGTTCAAGATAGATGCCTTGCCCAGATACGGAGAACAGGCGACGGTCGTTCCAGTTGACGACTGCGTTGACTGCACCTTGCACATCAGCCATCAGATCGGATGCGTAAGCGGGTTCGTTGGTGGCGTTGAATTGGGACAAGTCCATGCGACCCAACCCGGTGGATGTGCCATCAAAGTTTGTCCACCCGTAGTAGACGAACCGGTTGTCGCCTATCGCGCACTTCACGTCGGTTCCGGTTTCAAGGATCGGGCCGATGAGAAGGTCACCGTTGTTGTCTGATGTTGCGAGACGGACACCCTTGTTTGTGCCGATGATAATGCTTCCCAAATAACCGTAGATGGAGGTGACGAGTTCACCGCTGGGAAGTTCGCCGGCTTGCACAGGGACATCCAGGGATGTGCCGTCTGCCTTGATTGTGGTGCGATAGATGAGACTGCTTTTACCGGCGTAACCGGCAGCGTAAATATGGTTTTGACCGGCTGCGAATCCGACCCATCGGAAAGCGGTGTTCGGATGGACGTAGAGAACGGTCGGATTGTTGCCGGAGGCGGTGATGTTCCAAATTTTGTGACCGTCTGTAGCCCCTGAACCGGCTGCCATAAAGCGGCCCTTGACGTAGGCGAGGACACCCCAGTTGTGGCCGGTTTGATATGACGACGCAGACGTAGACGCGGTATTTGTTGAATAGATGCCGTTACCTTCAAACGACACGAATACGGTGTAGCCGTCTGTCATCATGCCGTTGATTGTTGCAGTCGGCGTGCCAGTCACAGTCGAGAACGTAGACAGGTTAGTCGTGTATTTCAACGTTTGGTTATCGGCAACATACAAACGTTCGCCGGCCACAACCAGAAACAAGTTTGTGTTCGCAGAACTGTAAACATTCGATGTGGTCTTCAGCAATCTCAACTGGCCTTTAGTCCACGGGTCAATGTTCTTCGACGTGTAGAACCGGGTGTCGACACCCTCAGCCGTATCCGCATACTTTTGCCCGGAACCCTTGTGCCAGGACACCTGCGAACGTCGCCACAAACCTTGTGGGTTGATCGCCGCTTCACCAGGAATGTTGGAGTCGTCAGCCGAGTCACGCAAACGGTTCTCGAACGTGCGAGTGAACCGGTTGGATTTGATGTCCAACATATAGGAGTGGCCACCAATGGCGACCGGGAAGATGTCGGGGACGAGTGAGGATGTGCCTGTACCCGTGAAGAACGTCGGCCCACCCGTAAAGGCGGTCGTGAAATCCATCAGGGTAGCCATCGGCTACTTCCTGATACGCAACGGATATTGGCGGTTCAAACGTGCGGCTTCAGCGGTGATGCGATCTCGACGCAAACGCAACAGGTTGTTGATGCTGTTGCCGACAGCACCGGCAGGCACTTCGTCGCCACGGCGAGTGTCGCCCTGCGATTCCGTAAAGTTGCGCTTCACTTCGCGGCCGGCCATCAAACGGATTTGGGTTCCCAACACCAGCAAGTCCTCGATCTCCGTTGACGCACCGACCGAAGATACGGTGGTGGACTCGGACGCGAACGGGGTGTACGGAGCCTTGTAAATGACACGCACCGTACCGGAACGAACATACGAGTCGAAAGCCAACGCAAACCCGGATGCGAAATCGCTGGTGGGCATATCGCGGAGCAGACGGACGTTACGGATGATCGGATAGTCGTCGGTAAGGAAACGGTAACGGACATCGTGGAGGTCGATGATGCTGGTTACGTTTGTCAGGTTGACCATACGGTCGGAACCGTTGTACGAGATGTCCACCGTCTTGACCTGGAACAGACCGTTCATCGGGGATGACAGGTCAGCCAAATCAGAGTTGAGTCCAGTAAGAACCTGGTGTCGGGGGAACCGAGGGTTGACGGTGATGATGTCGCCGGCTGTGTGGCTGGCGGCGGTTGTACCACCGTAACCGCGTTCCACCGTCAACGTCTTGTTGCTGGTGTTCGCTTCCCACACATAGAACAGTTCCGTGCCGATCTCGAACACGGTGTTCTCACGCAACGAACCGAGGTTGTAGGTGAGCGTCAAACTGGTGGCAGACGAGTTCACCGAGGACGCAAGCTTGTTGCGTTCCTCGACAGTCCCAGCCAACAGTTGTTGGACTGAACGGTCAATCAGGTCGCCTGCGGTCGTCATTGGTTCTTCGCCCACGCATTGTCAACAAGATTCGGATACGGACGGCCAGCCTTCGCAGCGCGAGCCTTAGCCGCCTTCTTCTGACTGTCCGTCAAAGGAGAAGACTTCTTGTTCGGGTTCTTCTTATCCCAAAACTGCTTCTTAGCGGCCATCATTCACCACGCCTTGCACGACCAATAGCGTGCGCTCGTCTTCGGGCCAGGGTCAGCGCAGTTGTGACGCGCCCGGAAATTGCTACGGCGACCAGGCTGGTCCTTCTTGATCGACATATTCGGGTCACCGAACATCACACGCTTCACCTTGCCCTGACCGGCAGAAACGAAGACGACAGACTTCTTCCGGCCGTAGCCGGGTTCACCCTGCCGGATGCGGCGAGGCGCATCCAACTTGACGTTCTTACCCTGATAAGTCGCCATTACTTCTTCTTGGCAGCCTTCTTGAGGTATTCCATCGCACGTTCCTTCTTGCCTTCGGTCTTTTCGTGCTTCATCTTGGCTGAAGCCGACTTGTAGTTTTCCTTCTTGTAAGGCATGAGTTCTCCAATGCGAGATAGACACAGCGAGTATACCGCAAACAAGCCTAGAATCTGGTGACGACACCGGCTTCAAGCAGGACATCTAGTGTCGAGATCGGAACATAGCCGACCTGCCCCGAAGCCAACCGAATCTTGTACCGGCCGATATCCGCGTCCACTTTCACGTTGGCTCGAACAGGGGTCATCTTTTCGCCGGCTTCCACCCAATGTTTCTCGGTCAGACGGCCGGTAGGCGGGTGAACCTCCAACAGCCGTTTCGTCGCGTTATGCCACGAAAACCCGAGGGTGTCCTCGAACCGGGTTTGCCGTTCCCACAAGGGAGGCCGACCTCGCTTGTAGGCGTGGCGCATCGCGTCCACCAGTTCGTCGTGGTCGGGGACAAACCAGTTGCCGACACCAGGGAACTTGGACATAAACGACTTTTCTTTACGGCACTCCAACGGGAAGTCAAACAGCCGGGAGAACATCAGGTGGCCGTGGGCGGCTGTGCCGATGACCAGGTTGCCCAAAGCGCATTGTTGCAAGGGCATCATCCCGAACCCTTCACCCCTGCTAGCTGAGATGAAACAGTCGGCGGTGGCGTGCAAATCACGTTCCGCTATCGGGTCGAGGGCCGCTTTGACGACGGTGATCCGGTCATCAAAATCGTAGATTTCAGGGTCATCAAACGTGTACGGCGGGATTTTGATAACCAGTTCAGAGTCCGGCAAGTTCGCGTCTTTGAACGCTTGGATGACTTGTGGGATGCCTTTACGCAACCAACCGGAGCCACCGGTAACAAAGCGGAAACGCTCATTTTCGGGGACGTTTTGGGGACACCACATATCGTGGTCAACGCCCAACGGCACGACCTGAACGTCGTCGTGAATGTCGTCAAACAATTCTTTGTTCCAGTCGCATGGGACAATCACGCGGTCAAACATTGAGGCGGTTCGACTAAACCTTTCGGGTAGCAGGTCGGTTTCCCACATGGTCATCACCGCTGTCGATTGGCCGGCCCACCAGCCTTTCACCATGTCCGGCAACATCCCGAACACCACAGACCCAGCGTCGTCAGATAACTCGACCTTATGGGACAGATGGCGGGCAAACTCGTCCACCATACGGCCATACCCGACATGAGGGATGTTTACCCCCTTGATGTCGTAGATCACGGAAGAATACCTGACTCCACCTGGGCTTTCGTTTCAGCCCGCTTTTCGACCTCGGCTGACCCGTCAATCTTGCGGGGTTGCAAACCATCGTTGCGAAGACGTTTGTAGGCATCCAAATCCTTGTCCAACACAGCCTCTTTGTTGGCGATGTGTTGAACCTGCTGACGACGAGTCGGGGTTGCGGCCGAGCTGATACGGACGTGAGCGATCCGACAGCCGAAACAGCCGTCAACATCGAGCGTCGGGTGGGTTTCCTGATGTTTCACCATGTCAGGAAATATAGGCTCCGTAGCCTGCGGTTGTCAGTTGCGCGGCTTCCTCATCGGTGATCTGGTTGTCGTGACCACCGTAATAAGTAATCACTACAGTTGCCATGTCGGATGGTTCAGACTCGACGTAGGTTCCGTCCACCAGCTTGTAGACGTTGCGTCCTTTGGGCAGGGACGCATAGTGGCGTAACAGCCGGTAGGAGAACCGTTCACGTTCACCCCACGGGATTGTCTCATCGAAATCGGACAGGTTGTAGAAGTTGTCTGACGGGCATCTGAAGATGGGCATTAGGTCACCGTGTATCCGGCCGCTACCAGGTCGGCTTTCTCTTGTTCTGTTACGAAGTGTTCGTGTGCGCCAAGATACACCTTGTCTACGAGACTTGGATCAAGTGGGTCTACGTTGGTGTATGTGCCGTTGGTGAGCCGGAAGATGTTTCTGGCACGGTATCCAGGGTTGGCTCGGGCAAACAGACGGTGCGACGGGGATGCGTCACGGTAATCAGACCACGGGAACCGATCTTCGACGGGCGGCCGGAAGATCAACGATTTCGTCCAGTTGGCGGTTTGGGTGCTGGCCCCGGAGCCGGTGGCGGTGCGGATGAATAGGATGCCGCCGAGCGCGCTCGATGTGCCTGTGCCACTAGATGTTGCGGTTCTTGGGGCGATATGTAGCCCTGTGCCACTAGACCCTGTGGTTGCGCCTCCTGCGCCGTAGGCGGTGCGTAGCCGGCCGACGACGATGGCGGTGAGAGATGTCCCCGTACCGGAAGCAGAAGCGGTACGGGGGACTGTTCGCAGTCCGGTCGCATCGAAACTGCTTGTGCCTGTTCCGGTGGCGGTTCTGACGGGGACGCGGATGCGGGTTGCTGTGCCGGAGCCTGTGCCGGAGCCGGTAGCGGTTCGAACCGGGTTGATGTTGGAGTCGGCTGTTCCAGTTCCTGCGCCTGTGCCGGTTCCTTGCCGTTGCTTGAATACGCTGCCTGAGGCTGTGCCGGTTCCTGTACCTGACCCAGATGCGGTGGCGGTAAATGTGGCTACGCCGTCATAGGTGAGGTTTGACGCATCATAAGAAAAGTTTGCGTCGTCGTACAGGTGAGCCATGATTAGTGCGGGTGTGGGTGCGGGTGGTCGTGGACTTGAGCGGTCTGCTGTTTATTGATAAAGAACGTGGAGATGATCCATTTATCGTCCGACAACGGGGTGCAGGCTTCATGCGGGTGAGTGAAGGTAGCAGGGAACAAGACGATCCGGCCGGCTGCTGGCTCAATACACGCACCGTGCAACGGGAAGTTGGTTTGCCCACCATGCTTGACATCGTTTAGATACACGATGCCTGCCAACACACGGGCTGCCATCTCCGGGTTTTCGCTAGGGAAACTGTCCACGTGTTCCCGGTAGTAGCCGTCGTTACGATGGTACTTCTGGATTTGGTAGCCGGTGTCAGCAACGCTCGTCCAATCTTGGGTGTGCCGATAAATGTCTCGGTATGAGGCGACGGCCGTGTGGAACGCGTCAAAGATAGCCATTTCGATTGCGGCGAATCGGCTGTCCCACGGCGACGAATGAGAGGTAAACGTGCTTTCGCTCAACGTCAAATCAGATGACCGCTTGACGTTGTACATGACCCCACCAACCGTTTTGCCATCTTGCGCCACCTCCTCGTACATCGGCTGAAGTTTGCCGACAAGCTCATGGCACAGGTTCTCGTCAAGAACATTATCCAAACACAAGATCATGCCCTCTTTACGGGCGGGAAACGACACGATCATATTGCTCTCTCCTTCTCGTATTCTCCGAACGTCCGACAGTTTACAATCAAACCGTGCATCCAACTGGACACAAAATCTGGGAGTTCGGGGATCGGTTCGGTTGTTCTAGCGCGGGCATCCGGGTGACCTTGTAGGAACCGGCCCACCTTTTCTGGCGGCATCTGTTCAATCACCCATTGTTTGACTTCATCGGGGGTGGAGATGGTGGACATGATGTTGTTACACAACGCTGCGATTTCTTCACGATTCCCAAGAGTGTCGTAAGCCCAATCCCACTCGATGATGTAACGCAACATTTCTTGCAGAGTGCGTGTGTGGTTCGGCTGTCGGATCGCTTCTTCTTCTTTGAGAGTGTCTTTCAATTCGATGTACAGGATGATTGCGTGTGGCATCGCCTCGAACACCGGGTAGCAGACAACAAGATCCTGCATGGCGATCAGGTGGTCGCCGGTCACCGGGTCGGGTGGTTCTGTTGACCCGCAGGCGCAAAGACCGCTGGTTCCATCCCAACGATGCAACGACGACGGGCCGATTTTGCCTCGATCACACCGAGCATCTTCGCCCTCTACAACTTCTTTGACTGGGATTTGCGCTACCTTGCTAATAGCAAAAAAGCCTGTGGTGTCGTTGACACCCACAATTTTGTCGTAATAGCCGACTGCACCAGGATCGGTGGGTTCGTCTTTGAGCGTAGCCATCAGGTCTTGATGATATAGATGAACTGGGTTACACCAAGAGCATGGCTATGAGACTGCGATTCGTTGCCGCTTGTCCCGTTGTGAGTGTGGTTGGCAGATTCCGTGCCGGTCGTCGTATTGTGTGTGTGGGTTGCCCCATCACCACCAGTTGTTAGGTTGGCGTTCCAGGTGTGACTATGGCCTGCGCTTACGCCACCAGTAGCCGCACCAGAGTTAGACCCGTTCGACTTGTCATACGTGTGCGTGTGGTTAGTGTTGTCATTCCCGGTGGTAACCGTATAGTTCGCATTGTGCGTGTGGTTAGAACTCGCGTTGCCCGACGTACCGTTATGCGTGTGCGTCGCAGAAGGGTTACCTGTCGTCGTGTTGTGCGTGTGGGTTTGAGAGGCCACTCCGGTGTAAATCAACGTTGTTGAACGTGTATCCGATGTAGTGCCATAAGGCAAAACAGTATTCATTGACGGAACATTGAATGTGGTCGAGCCGTTGCCCGCACCATAAGCAGTACCGATAGCACTAAACAATGCCGAATAGGTAGTACGTGAAACAGCAGACCCGTCGCAAACCAAAAACCCAGCTGCCAACGCGCCGGCATTAGTGCCAGCCCACAACCAAACCGTGCCGGCCGGAGCAAGGTTCGCAACCTTGTAATCGAGACTGGTCGTCACCGCCGACCCATTCACCCCAACCTTCGCCTGCAAAGCCTCAATCGCATCATTCGCATCAGCGTGCTGCCCTGAATGAGACGGACTGTTCAACGCCGACCCGGAAGTCGGATTAGTCAAAGAATCAAGAGAAGAAGGAAAATTAGTAGCCACTCAGGGCCACCCCTCAATCCAACGTCAACGTCAAAGACGTGATCTGGAACGTGTCCCCGGCAGTCACCGCAGCCGACGACGACAACGCGCCAGCAAACAAACAGTTGCCAGTCGTAGCCGAATCCCACAACGACCAATGGCTGTACGTTTCCGTAGCCGCCACATTCGTCCACTCCACCGTCGCAGACGACGACATCGAACCGCTAGAAGCAGCCGAAAACGAAATGCTCTTACGAGTCGTCTCCGTCGCCGCGTTCGACGTACCCGCCTCACCAGGATCGCCAGTATGCAACTTCACATACACCGCCGACACAGCCAACGACACATTACGCAAAGTGTCCAGCCACGCATTTTCCAGATAATTCGAAATCGACATTGTTTACCTCACTAAAGCCAAAAGGCCGGGGACACGGTAATTGTACCGCATCCCCGACCTCAAAGCGGGTTGACTCAGACTCAGGCGAGCGAGCTGGACGACTCGATGCGACGGAGAGCCGCCTCACGGAATCGGCCGTAGCCACCCAGCCAGTACCAACCGACCGGCTGGAAACGGTTGAGGGTGTCGGTGACGGGGCCGCGCACGACCTTCGGAACCGAACCGTTGCCGTCCTGCTGGCTGTACGCCTTCGCGATGGCCTGACGACCCATGATGTGCGTGCAGTACACCTCGATGGTTCCGGTCGAACCGGAGCCGTCCGAAGCATTCTCGAACACCTTCGCACGGGGGGTTTCGATGAAACGAACACCCTCGAACGCGCCGATCTCACCGTTGTAGATCATGCTGGTGTCCACGTACACGTGCGGGTCACGCCACGCGGCCGCGCCAGTCTCACGACGGAAGTCGTAAGCCACGTCCGGGTGGATGTAACCCATGTACAGGCCGTTGAACGTCGGAACGTTCGCGCCACGCAACTGGGCGGTCACCTTGCGGATGTCGTTGGCCTCGATGATGTCCTCGGCGGCGACGGTCGTGCGGCTCGACGGGGTGGTGCTTCCACCGCCACCGTAAACCACGTTCGTTCCACCGGCGATCACGTCACGGACGATGCTGTCGATGGAGATTCCGGCGTTGTAACCGACGACGTTCGCGGCCACAGCGTCCACGTCGAGGAACGAGGTTCCGCGAAGCTTGGCGGTGGTGAGGACGGCGTTACCGTATTCCGCGAGGGTGACAGTCACCTGCGAGTCGGACATCGCCACGGCGGTCACGTCGGAGGTTTCGGTCAGCGCGGAGGTAGCGGCCGACAGGTCGTTGAAAATGGTGAAGGTCACCGACGCACCGGGCATCGCCTGGTTCGTGGGCTGGACTTCAACGGCTCCGTCGAACAGCAACTCGGAACGGAGGGCGAAGTACGCCAACCGGTCAAATGCTGCCTGATCGACTGAGAGGGCTGCGGTATCTGTGTATGCCATGAGGGTTCACTCCTTCAAGTGAGATTGGTAGCCCCCCGACTGGCAGGTCAGTAGGGCTGTTGGGCTTGACGTGCTTCGGCCAGCAGCATTTCGATCTCGGCTTGGCTGTTCGCCTTACCGATCCGGGTCATCAAATCGACGGGCGGCTCGCTGTTGTTGCCGGACGCGACCTTTGCGGTTCTGTCCCAGGCATCCTTCTCGGCGGCCTTAGTGTCATGGATGATCGCGGCTTCGATGGCTGCAGCTCGGATCGCATCAGCCGACAATTCGCCGTCATACGCCTTCACGAAATACTTGGCGACCGGGAGGCTCGGATCAACTCCGGCCTTCACAAACGCCAGTTCGCGGGACGCTGCGGCGGCTTCATCAGCCTTCGCTTTCAGGGCTGCGTTCTCGGCTTCCAACTGCTTCATCCTCTCACGGAGAGGATTACGGCCGGACTCCTGTTCATCGAGTTCGAGTTCGCTGTCCACTATGTACACTCCTTTGCCCAACCAACCCCCGGAGGCAGGGGAAGGTGCTGCTATGTCTCACCTTGCGGTGGTTCCTGCCGGGTTTGGCATCGATACGAGTGTAGCACATACTTTTGTATATGCCACTATTGTCAGACGATAGATGACTCGCCTTGCTGACTGACCGCGAAACTACCGCCACCAGCGAACGCGGCTTCACGTTCAGCTTGCCTCTTACGGAGACGCTGTTGCGCTGCGCTCGATGTCCCGAACACCGCACCGATCTGTTCGGCTTGCGTGATCTGGTCACCTTGTTCGCCGGCGAGAGGCTGGAACAGTTCTTGCGCTGAAGCGATTGTCTGGAATCCCTGGCGGGCTTGTTCACCAGTAACACCGGCCTGAGCCAGTTCTTCAGCCTGCTGTTGACTGATACCGAACCCGGCTTGCAGGTTGCTTTCGGCGGCGATCTGAGCGGCCTGAGCCTGCTTCAACAGCATTGGGGTGGCCCGCTGAGGGTCAAGGAAGTAGGCGGCCAACTGGCTGTCATCCACCCCGTACAACCGGCGCATTTCCTCGACAACCTGCGGGTCGGCTTCACGGACAGCCTGATAACCCTGGTTGATTCGCTGAGAGAACTCTTGCACGGACACGTCGCCACCGATCAGACGGCTGAACGTGTCGGGGCTGGAGTAGAACTCGCGGGGCATCCCAGCCGACCGCAACGTCTGACGGTACACGTTCTCCAACTGGATATACTCGCCTTCAGACAGAACGTTCAGGCCGGCCTGACGGCGAGCCTCGTTCCCTGCGAACCGTTGACGGTATTCGTTGGTTTGCCGGATACGACCCACAAGGATGTTCGTGTCAACAATGTTTTCTTCAAACACCATTTGGTTGACGAACGAACCCAACTGATCGAGGCCGTAGTTGGCGAGGGTTTGGGCGATGATCTCATACGCCGACTGCTGGCTTGCTCCCATGTCACTCATGTCATGCCTTCCCAAACAAATTTGCCAACTGGTTCGTTACCTCGAACGCCCGCTGTTTGGCTTCTGACGTGTACTCGTAGCCGAACGACCTGGTGTTACGCAGGTATTTGCCCCATTCGTTGTAGTTCATGGGGCGGGCTTCACCTTTGTCTGTGGTGAACGTGACGGCTTGCGCCCATCGAGGGTCAGCGAAGTCGACGGTTTCCGGGTTGATTTCGAGGATGCGCGCGGCCGTCTGACGATAAGGGTCGGTGATCTGCTGGAACGTTTGACCGGCATCCAACTGTGCGCTGATCCCGGGGTATAGGGCTTTGGCGGTGTTGAGCGCATAGTTGTTGAACGACTGGATGTTGTCTTTGCCGGTGGCGATGTTGTTCACCCAGCCGTTGAACGTTTCGTCCGACAACGAGACACCGTATTTAGCAGCAATCTCTTTGAGTTGCTGTCCGAAGAAACCGGTGGACAGTTGGGACATTGTGCCGGTGTTCTTGACGGCTTCAGCCCCAACAGAGTTCTGAAGGGTTTGTTCGTCCCAACCGCCACGCAAACTGTTCTCTGACAGACGGCTGATCGTCGCATCATCAAAGTTCACGCCGAGGTTGCTGGCGAGGGTGCGGATGTCGTTGTTTCGCTTGTCGATCTGCTGTTGGGCTGACGCAGGGTCGGTTTGCTTCAGGGTGTCCCAGGTGCGAGCCGAAGCCGAGTTTGTTTTGAACCAGTTGGTTTGCTTCAGTTCATAATCAAACTTTGCGTCTGACCAGTCGCCCTTGACTGCGTTCTCGATCAGGGTGGAGATTTCGGGGACGGACTCGATGATGGCAAAATACCCGCCATATTGTTCTTTGGCGGCTTGTTTCCAGTCAACTGGGGCGGGGGCGGCCGGAGCAGCCGGAGTTGCAGGCTTTGTCGGTTTTCTCAAATACGACTTTGGCAACGGGGGTCTGCCGAGTCGCGCCCGCAAACGGTTGTAGTTGTCATATTCCTCTTGTGTCAGAGTTCCTTCTGCCATCATGCACCACCAATCGCGTTGAAGAACTTGTTGATATACCCCAACGTCTTATATGCCGAAGCCTCATCCGGAGCCTGTTCCTCAGCAAACTGTTCAGCAGCCACATCCGCAGACGCAGCCTGCACCATCGTCCCACCACCGGACGCGCGACGCTGTTCCGCGATTTCCTCTGCTTGGAACGCACGAACGAAACGGTCGGCTTCCTCATCGGTGAACCCTCGACCCAACGTCTGTTGGGCGACCTGGCGGGCGACAGCCTTCAGATCGTCAGGGTTGGAGGTGCGATAGGTGCGACCACCACCAGACGACGCTGATGTTTTTCCGGCGAGGCGTTGCCCCAAATAGTTCTTGTACGTAATGCCGTTTGCGTTAGACAAAATGAGCAGACGAGACAACGCAGTAACTTCAGCAACCGGGTCATTGAACTGAGACTTTTCAATCAAACCAGCTTTTTCCAACTGGTTCATCAACACGTCTTGATTAGCAGGACTCAAACCGTTGTACAAAACAGGAGCGAAATCGTCAGGATACGGGCTGTCACGTTCAACTTCACCAGCCGAGTTCACCAAACCAGGGCCGTTGTACGGAACCAATTTACCGTTCTCAAAGATGAATCGAGGCGGTACAGCGTCAACGCCACCTTGTTGTGCGGCGGCGTTGATCGCATCTTCCGCACCACCGGCTTCTTCGTTCGCCTGCGAACCGCCCTCACTTATCTTCCTCGAAGCCATAACTATTCCTCGCTATCCAAATCAACTTCTTGCAGCAACAGACGCTCCCACAAACGACCGAAATCAGGATACACCGCCGCCAAACGCTCACCCTCAGCACGCAGAATGTCACGCAAATCGGCGTTCGCGCCAGCCGCCAACGTCTTGCCACGTTGTTCCGCAACCTCCAAAGCCTTATCACGAACATTCAGATACTCGCGCGTACCCATCGCCACTTCGTTGTCGTTCATACGTTCATCAAACGCGGCTTCATACAACACATCCATCTTCGCGTCAAACGCTCGCACATCAATCGGGGCCTTAGCGAAACCCGGATACTGGTCATACAACCGTTCGCGTTCCTGGCGCAGAATATCCTTCTGTGCGTCGTTCGGGTTAGGGCCGGCCGCGCGAATCAGGCGACGGTAGATCGACGTTCCCATCAACCGTTGCGATTCCTCAATTTGTTGTTGCGGTGTCAAATTGACACGTACGCCAGTTTCCAGTTGGCGCATATACACCTGGTAATCAAACTTTGATCCGGTCGGCGCAAAATAGCCAGCGATCTCATCATAAGTTTCAAAGAACTTTTGATTAGCCCGTTCCCAATTACCGAACTCTGTAGATGCGTCAAGTCCACCAGCAATAGATTTCGTTTTACCCGCCATGTACAACATGAAATCGTCACCGAAAGTGTCCAAGAATACTTCGACAGCGGTGTCATAATTTTCGTCTTGCAATTGACGGAAATACTTGGAGATTTCCGTGGCGTAAATGTCGGTCTTTGACAAGTCAATGGTTTCCCCATCAATCACAATTGTCTTAGTTCTTGCTTCCTCAGACAAAGGTGCTGTCAACTGGGGGATCGGTCGGGTCGGGCCAACAAACTGACCGAAACCACGCAACAGCATCAAATTACGCGCTTTGCCTACCGCGTCGTCTTGAAGACGTTGCATATCAGCTTCAGTTGAAAGATCGTATTCGCCAGACGCAGCCAACACTTCCATGACCTGCATCGTCATGTCACCCAAATAACGGTCGTTATCAGGGTCACCAAACGCTCCTGACCATACTTTTTGCCACCAGGGGGGATCAGGCACAAGGCCGACTTTAGGCGCACCATAAGGTGTCAGTAGCTTACGAATATCATCGTATTGCGGTTTGTCTTTGAGAATCCATGCGGCCGCAACCTGAGCGTATGGCCCCAAACCTGGCAGAACGTTGAAACCCATGTTCAAACTCTTGGCAGGTGCAACAAATTTTACGTCAGGAATATCGAACGCTTCTTCGACACCCTTGCCACCAGCAAACCCGATTCCGGCTCCAGCAATCAAACCAGGCAACCCGAGTGCAATACCTCCGATAGTGGCTCCGCTGAAAGCGGTCATCAACGACACAGTATTGGAACCGAACGGGTATTGGAAAACGTATTCGCCGGACACCGGGTCGGTGTAGAAGAAGCCTCGACCGTCACCGTCGATGTCGGCGTTACGCAAACCTTGAACAGACACATAGCCGCGCTTGAACGCTTCCGGATCAGAGGTGAGACGGTTCGTCCAGTTCCTCATCACTTCAGCCCACGCAGAACCGAACGGTGAAATGATTGCCATAATGTCAGCAAAGTTGGAGCGTTCGGCTGCGTTGTAAAACAGTTCTTTGGTGGTATCCAAAGCTGCGCCTTTAGCGTAAGCATCCAAATCCGAGAACGTCAGTTTGCCGTTAGACGGTATTGATCCTTGTGCTTTGCCCCACAACTTTTGTGCGGCTTCTTTATTGCCGACATAACGGAAAAAGAAACGCTTGTTGAAAGTTTCTCCGGCCGCTTTAGCGGCGGCCTGGACGTTTGCTTTGATAATGGCTGCTTCGCCAGGTGCAAGTTCGTCAGCCAGTTTGCCAATGACGTTGTAATATTCCTGTCGGAATACGGGCGAACGGTTGAGGAACGCTTCACGTTTCGGATACAACTCGCTGAAAAAATAATCGACACCCTGGTCAAATTTTGCGCCAATTTGAGAGGCTCGACCGGCTTCGTCTTTAGCATCAACGAGAATTTGTGCTTTGTACGTGTCTTTCAGTTTGATATTCGGGTCATCGATTGTGTCGCTAATCAACTTCCAGAAACCTTCTTGGTAGCCCGTGATTTGGCCGGTGTTTGACAAGTTGATTGCATTACGAATATTCCCGGATTTCGGGTCGGTGAATTTGCCGGTAGCAATAACTTCGCGCAATAGCGGGCTGCCACCTGTAGTCACATCGATTCGAGGACGAATGTAATTGTCGATATAGCCGCGTGCGTTCGCTTCGTCCAACTGATTTTGTGCGTCTTTGAAAAGGACAGAGCCGACACGCTTCTGACCTGACGCGTCAGGAATCGTGCGGTTCTTCCACATATTCTGAAGTTTGTCTACGTGCCTGCGACCTTCAGGAGTGTTACGCATCCAATCAAGAATTTCATCGGTGGTACTATTGCCAGCAACAAGTTTTGCTACCTCGTCGGTATACAACAACGATATTTCTGCGGCGATCCCCTCAGAATAAGCTTGTCTTCCGTCACCTCGACGGACGCGTCGCCACACACCAGTTTTCATTTGGCGTGCGCCAACTCTTACTGGGTCTACCGTTTCACGCAACGAGCCGGACACGGCCTCAGCCATTTCGGTTTGACCATTACGAATCAAATCTTCTGGGTCGCCTTTGAACGTCATACCCCAAATGTCGCCCTTGAACTTTTTGTGCAACGCGACTTGGATCAATTCAAACGGATGGAAAGCACCGGTTTGAATGCCTGGTGCAAACGATTGACGGAGGAACGAGTCGGACATATTGCGGAGTACGTAACCTCCGGTTAGAAGCGTGACAGGTCGCCAAATCCAGTTTTGCGCCCACAACAAAGCTGTTGCCGGTGCGCGAAGTTCACCCAGTTTTTCAGGGTTGATAAATCCTTGTTTTGTCGTGATCTTCTGGATCGGCGAATATCTGGCGGCGATTCGACGTACACGTTGCGCGTCAGGCAGGAAGACTGAGTGCTTCAACATTTCTGATTGCAACCCGGCCGTCATCATCGGATGACCAGCCGTCACAATGTTACCAGCATCATCAACCCACGTAAACGTTCCACCCAGGTCAGCGGCACTACCAACATCATCAATAGCACCAAACAAATCACGGTCCAAGACTTCTTTTTGTCCGAGCAAACCCTTGTGAAGAATGTCGTTTAGTTCATCGCTGACACCAAACTTCGTCATCGCCGCGCGACTAGCTTCCTCAATTTCAACCGCCACATTACGGATCGAGCCGTCGCCCAACACGAAAGCGTCCGTCAAACGGTTCACCAAATCGAGACGCAACTTGCGGTCAACACGTGCCTGGATCAAATAGTTGTTCACGTTCTTGATTGACTGGGCGACCTGACGCGAAGAACCGCCTTCAACAACAACATGACGACCCGGCACAAGATTCAACAGGCGTGCCGCTTTAGATTCTTTCATCGTGCCGAAATACGGGATATTGCGTTTGACCTCATCCCAACGACCAATATCGATGTTGTCGATTTTCTTAGGGCCGACACCGCGAGTGATGTCACCCAAACCGAGAGTGTCGTTCAAAAACTGTCGGGCTTTGACAGCATCGTCAACCTCAACAACACCCTTCCAGAAAGCCGCGTCAGCAGTCGGGAAAATGCGGATCGCCTCATCAACATTCTTGATATTGACGATACGGTTGATGACGCTTTGACCGCCTTTAGTGTCAAGAAATTCTGCGACCTTAGACGGAACAATGTAAACCGAATTTTTTTCTGTTAGCCCAGCAAGAGTGCGTAGACCAATTTTCGCACCAACTTCAGTTTTTGCGAGACGTGCGAGCGCACCACCGCCAGGGAGAGCTGGCGTTTTGATCGCTACAGCAGCGTCAACGATGCCGGAAAGAATGTTGTATTCGCGGGAACCTGGTTGAGCAACCATTGTTGCGATAGCACGTCCGGCTGTCAATGCTTTGCCGTCAATAGTTCCGCGCAGTTTGCGGGCTTCCTCAGCCTGCTTTTCGTAGATGCGTGCGTTCGGGAACCAGCCGTCACCGACAAGTCCAGGGTTTTGGATTGCTTGGCCCAACAAAGTCGCATCCCAGAACGCGTCCTCGAAACTAAAATTGCCTGGGGTGTATGCGCTGTTGCCTCCACCGAAAGCGGTCGCAACCTCATATTGGAAGTCGTTAGATGCGGTAGCAGTCGGAATAACAGTTGTGCCGGGGACTCGACCGGTAGTTGACGCTTCTTGGATTTGGCCTGACACATTGTAAATTGCGCCGACGACAGGAGCAGCAAGGTTTTGTGCGACATCGGAAGTCCATTGAAGACCTGTGCCACCCCAACGAACAGCCGTTCTCAGAAAATCAAGGCTTGTGCCTTTTGTATACCACGGTTGTTCTTCTTCTTTGACCACGTTGGGGTTTTCTCGAACAACCCGGAACACTTCTTGTTTTACAACGTCAGACAAAAAAGACTTTGCTTGTTCCTCGTCCATCGCCCCAGCGGTATATGCACGCGCAGCCGCAATAATCGCAGCCGGGTTCGCATCAGGTACGGTGTTGTAGAAATCTTTGACAGCGTTAGCCAAATTGAACGACACCGTAGGCTTTGCAGCTTCATACGCTCGCTCGGCAGCCTCCAACTCTGCGTCAAGACTGTCTTCCTCAGCAGGTGTAAACGGAAACGGCATCAGTAACCACGGTTCCCGTAACGAGTCAACATCTCCAACAGATCGTCGTCAGGGAACATCGCATACAACGCACGCAAAGTCGTCACCACATTGTCCTGTGGGACACGACGAGGAACCATCCCTGCCTCCATCGAGGACGGCCCCGGCCCGAAATCTGCGCCGGCAGTAATCGGCTCATCCGGTCGTTCCGTAGGACGCAACAAATCGCCGGCCCCACCAGGAACCGGGCGTGCCATCTGCTGTGCCTGAACATCAGACGGAGCAGAACCAGGTGAAACCTGCTGTTGAGAACGCGCCTGAGCCGCACCCTCACCATACGTTTGACCGGTAAACGCCATCTTCCGTGTCGCAGGATTACGCAAATCAGATCGATTCGGATAGTCAGCCATCAGCCACCACCAAGTTGAGCGAGCAACCCTTCAATACCAGCAGGAGCAGCCGCCTCAACAGGCTGTTCCGCACCCATCCCCGGCATCGCCAAACCAGGCTGTGCTTCAGGTGCGCCAGCAGGAACCTCCTGCGCCTGACGTTCCCTCGCCGCCTGATCCACCTCAGACACCGCATCATACAAACTCTTGTTGTCCACCAACACCTTCTTCACCAGCAACGCAAGATCGGCAGGCTGATACGGGCCAGCAGGGTTCGCGGCCTGCTGTTGAATCGAAGACAACAACGCGGCCTCCACACCCTCAGCGATAATCCGATCATGTTCCATATCAGGATCATCGATCAGCGGATCAGCCTCACGTGCCGACTCTTTCGACATCAAACCAGTACCAACACGCTGACCCAACCCGATAATCAGGTTGTTCACGTCCGAACCAGCGGCCGAATATGCGACATAATGGAAGTCGGTTTCCCACACCTTGTTCGGCGTGTAATCAACCTTGCCGGCCGTCGCACGACCCGGCATGAAGAACGACTTGGGGGTGTTGCCCCAATACGCTTTCTCGATGGCGATAGCCACCTTGTCCTCGGCCAATAACGACTGAGCGAACGCCTCCTGTGCTTCCTGCACACGAAAGTCAATAGTGGCTGACAGCACGTTTTCGCCACGGCGACCGGTACGAATGTTCGTACCCGATTCGCCACCGAACTCGGCGGGGATCGCACCCTCCAAACGTTCCTGACGTTCCAAACGATCCAACGCCTGCTCAGTCTTGTAGCCAGGGTTGACCTGCTGAATCTGAAGGTCGCCGCCCTTCAACACACCCAAGATTCCGGCTTTGCCGTCAGCGAGCTGGACGATCTCCGGGTTCTCACCAGGGCGTGCAACCAAATATTCGTCAGGGAAAATGCCTCGCTCAATAGCGATTTCGGTCAACGCTTGCAGTCTGGCACGCGTGTAGTACATCCCGAGCAGACCGTCAAACTGGCCATGCGGCTTATCGAGCGTTGTACGGTTAGCGACAATCGCCAAAGGCACACCAGCACGGTTCACGATCCGTTCCAACTCGACCGAATCAAGACCGGCGTTCTCATGCGGGGTGAAGTTCGGATGCTCGTCTGCACCCAACACACCCATCACGATCTCGTATTCGTCCACGTACTCCAGAATGGTGAACATGGTGTCCGGCTCGACACGGCCGACACGCAGACGGCCGGCGACCATCGGCCCATAGTTCTGCATCAGCCACGAATACGGCTTGCGGTAGGTGAAGATGCAGTCGTAGGGGACAGGGTTGTCCTGGTCTTCAGACGGACACGGGTAAGTATCCAACGGGTTCCGGACGTGCCAACGCGGAACCAAAGTCTTGAAGTCCGGTTTCAACACGACAGCCGACGATGAATAAGCGAGCAGATGGCGGGCGCGGCGACGCAACACCATCTTCATCCGGTTCTCATCCCAAATAGCGAGCATCGCCTTCTTGCGGGTGTTCGCCAAATCCTTTGAGCGTTCCGAACCTTCACGGAACGCCGGGAAATACGGGGACGGCATAGTCGAGGCGACACGCATCGACATCTGATCCAAGCCCTGTACAAGCAGGTTAGCGACCGAAGAACGTGCGCTCTTATCCAACTCGTTCAACGGGACAATGATGTCGCCGTTAGCGAGTTCACGGACAGCCTGCATCTGCTGATGCACCGGCCCCATCACCCTACGGCGATGGTTGTATAGCGCAACTATTTCTTCGATTGTTCGCATCAAAGATTACATTCTGCCTTTGCCGTACTTCTCCGCACGCTTCATACCATTGAAAGCGTTTTGAGCAACACGGGTCGCCGCCGCGTCCAGGGTTCGCATCGAAAACTTGTCAGTCAACGACGACTCAGCCACCACATCCTGCAACGACTGAATAGCCTGCTTCAACGTCTTCGCACCACCCAAATTGTTGCCGTAACGACGCTGAATCGCAGCAGCCGCTTCCTCAACCGGGGTCATATTCGACGCAGCCTTCTTCTTCGCGGCCATCATTTCTCCTTGATCGGACGGTCAACCACTAAGAGTAACACATTTCAAGCTGAAAGCCACGAAGGTCGCCACATTTGCGGTGGCAACTTCGGCTCAGACAACTTCGGGCCATGCAACAACGTAAACCACAACGCCATCGCCAAGTCCGTCCCCCGCTTCTTATCTTTCGTCCACGAACACAGTTCCTCGATCAATGCCAACGTCTTCCAGTTTGCTGTCAAAGTCGGCAACCGCAGCGAACCCGACCGGACAACCGGGGGAATCAACGCCTCCAACCCCAAATTCTCGTCCAACTTGTTCTTCGAAGTCGTATGCGGGACAACCAACACGCCTCGGGTCGCCTGCCAGCGACGCACAAAATCGTGAGCCAACAAAAACCGTTGAGCCGCGTTGATCTCCACCACGATATGCGTCACCGGATACCCCATATCGGCCGCCCGTTGCACCCAATCCTCCAAAATACCTGAATACTGGCCGGTAGACATCGAGTAACCCAACAGTTCCTCGGCCGTCAACTTCACCCGCTCCAAGTCAACGACGTGGTACAACCCCATGTCGGGCTGTACAACAGTCCAGATCACACCCCAAAACTGGGATGGGGACGGGTCAACCGAAATGATTGACACCCACGGGGCTGACAAACCCCGAGGCAAATACCCTGGCTGACGTTCCCGATCCACACACCCCGAATACTGCACCCCGTCCGACCCGACCCCGCCAGTCAACATCACCCGTTCCACCAGCTGATAGTCAACATCAACGTCTTCCTGCTGATACACCACCCGGAACGTCGTCGGCTTGTTCTGTTTCACAAACGACAACGTTTCTTTCCACGACAAACGGATCGGATCGAGAAGCGGGCCGTCCGGCCATGCTGGGGCATCCTTGCGGCGGCTCGCCGGCCCCGTATCCAATTCCTCGTAATACGCCTTATAGATCAAATGATGATATTTCTGCTTGCGGATCGGGTCGCGCATCACCTCATCGACAGTCACATCGTCGCCCGACCCGTCAACATCATCCTGATCCTCATAAATCACCTTGTCCAAACAATGCTTGTACAAGTCTCCCGGCCCCAAACGCTGCCCGATCACAGCAACCAAACCACCCGGATCGCAACGCGCCTCAGCCATATTGTCCCAACGATCCAACAGTCTGTCCCGAGCCACCGACTCCTTCGCGTTCTCCGTCGAAGCCACGTCATCAAACAAACACAAATCGGCGCGGTGACCGATGAACTCCGAATCAATACCGTAAGCCGAAACAGTCGGCTCCTTATTCTCCAACATCCCAGGGATCGTCTGCTCAACAATAAATTCTTCTTTACGCCACAACGAGCCGGACGCAAGCGGTTTGAACCGGCCATAATCATGCGCCAAACACGCCTCCGCGTCAATCGCCAACCCCTTACGCACCAACTCCGGGTCAGCGATCAGCCTCGTCGGACGTTCCAACGTTTCACGGATACGCCTCGAATACATTGAAGCCAAAGTCTGCGAAATCGAACCGATCAACACACGAATCGACCGGTTACGCACGATACACCACACCGCGACATCATGGAAAAGGGTGGATTTACCTGCACCTGGAGGACAGTTCAACACCATGAACTCCTTGTCCTCCGACTCCAAATAGGAAGCGATCTTGTATCCGGCATCCACCTGCCACGGCGAATCAACACGCCCCAAATAGACACGCCGAAAATACGCGAAATCATCCCAGCCGCGTTTCGCCCGTTCCGACAGACGGTCATACGGGATCACCGGAGGCAACTCGGCGGCCTCAGACAAATCAGACTGCAAACGACGATACGCGTCCCCCGACCGCTTATTGTCCTTCACCCCAGCGATCTTCGCCTCAACCTGCGCGGCCTCCAAATTGGCTTTCACCAACTTGCTTTTCGCCACCCAATTCTGACCGGTGTTGTAATGAATCCCCGCGATCTTGCACGACTCAGTAATCGACAAACCCGCACCAATAGAAGCCCAAAAACGGGCTTTATCCTCAGCAGAAATCCCGCGACGACCCGAATTCTTAGTACCTGCCATACCACTCCAGTAAAGCACAAACCTCCACCCGGTAGGGGGTTACCAGGTGGAGGCGTGCAGGTTGCCGACCAGGAGAGAGAGTACCGGCCGACAACCCGAGTATACACACAACCCCGACAGAAGGTGTACACTCTCGATTACCACCGCGCAACCACCACAGTTGCCGGAAGCATGGACAACAGGAAAGGACAAACTGCCGTCATGGACGAGCATACCACACCACAGCTCACAGCAGACGCATACTTCGCCATCATCCCCGAGTGGATACTCGACGCACCCATCAGCCCCACAGCCGTCCGAGCATTCGCCCTACTCCAACGCTACGCCAACAACCACAACACCTGCTGGCCATCACGAACCACCCTTGCCACCCGGATGCGCTGCTCCACCGACACCGTAGACCGCGCCCTAAAAGAACTCGTCAACATTGACGCACTCACCATCCAACCCCGCACCGCCATCGCCGGCCAACCCCAAACCAACCTGTACACACTCCACATGGGGGTAGCCGCACAGATGCGGAGGGGTATGGGCATGGATGCGGAGGGGGTAGCCGCACAGATGCGGAACAAACCAAAGAAGAAGAACCAAAGCCAAGAAGAACTAACTCCATCATCCGAAGATGATGACTTCAACACCTTCTGGGACACCTACCCCCGCAAAGTCGGCAAAGGCGCAGCCCGCAAAGCCTGGAAAACCGCCCTCAAAAAAACCGATTCCACCACCATCCTCCAAGCCGTCAACCACTACCGAATCACCTGCCCACAAGACCCCACCTACATCGCCCACCCAACCACCTGGCTCAACGCCGAACGCTGGCTCGACAACACCACCCCCACCCCACCCCCCACCCCCAGCTACACCCCACCCCCACTCTGCGGCAACTGCCGAAACGGATGGATCTACATCACCCGCAAAGACGGCACAGAAGCCGTCGCACCCTGCCCCTGCCAAAACCCGCCACCCCTCTGATACAATCAACACCACAACCAAACCCACCACACAGACCCCTGCCACTTGCACGGCCAGCGAGGATGACACACGGAAACGTGGGTAGACGATCATGCACCGACATGATCGAGCAGC
>Ga0315899_10000683_pt1 | contig 40146 bp, 33 predicted proteins | sample LakEriMetagenome_2_FD_203518 | JGI IMG/M metagenome (GOLD analysis project Ga0315899, IMG submission 203518) | Freshwater fungal communities from buoy surface, Lake Erie, Ohio, United States - Buoy 4 MA112 | ecosystem: Environmental > Aquatic > Freshwater > Lake | place: USA: Lake Erie, Ohio...
GCTTAGAACCGCCCATCATGTTGACGGGATTGGCGGCCTTATCCGTCGAAACGCAAAAGAACTTCTTTGCACGACAGTCGCGAGCAAACCGAAGCAATCGTTTGGTAAGAAAAACGTTTACGTCCAATAGTCTCATCAACGTATACGGATCCTTCTCACTCCTTACGTGCTTCAACGCTGAGAAATTTAAAACGTAATCGTAGCCTAGCCCAGCATTTAGGCTGTTATGGGCAAAAGATTCGAACTCAGGCCCGAGACCATCAAAACAATACGCATGGAATTCGCCTTGGATGTAACCCATCGACGACCGAACATCTCGAACAAGTTCCGCCAAGTTGTTTTCTGAGGTATCGATCACATGCAGCGCCTTTGGGTTGCGTGCAAAGAGTTCTCGAACGACTGCTCCACCGATGGAGCCAGCCCCACCTACAACAAGAAATCGACTATTTTCAATTTCGCGACTGAATTCGGAATCGACCGATTTTAGATCCTCTTGAAACAGAGGCTCCTGCCTGCCGATTTGATAGAGGACGTTATCCATTTCGCAACGCTTTCCAGTAAATATTGAACATTGGTTATTTAAATGGTTTTGCAGGAACCCCTTTTACCCAAACGCCATTCGGAACGTCTCGCGTTAAAACAGCGCCAGCAGCGATCATCGCTCCATCACCTATTTTTATTCCTTGAATGACTGTACACCCAGTTCCAAGATGACATCCTTTACCGATCTTAACGTTTCCCGATATGGTAACTCCAGGTGCGACGTGACTACCTTCGCCAATGTGACAATCATGATCAATTGACGCCTTAGTATTCACAATAACGAAAGGATCGATCTTCGTTCCTGGTTGAATGACAGCCCCGGCGTTGATTTGAGCAGAGGGGTGTATATACGATTCGGACGCAACCCAAGCAAAAGGATGAACGAATCCTACGATTTGATAACCTCTACCTGTGTAGTACCCTACGACCCGACGTAGAAGTGAATCATCGAGGTTCGGCGTGACAGATCCTAAGCCTAATACGATGTTGATTTGATCTGGCGAGTATTTCGCCACAAGCGAGTCATCTGTTAGGACTTCTCCCCTCACAAGCCGCACATCCTCTACAGATGGGTCCAAACAAGTATAAGCAACGATGTTTTGTCCTAAAGCTCTCAGCGCTGAGGACACCACTTTCGCGTGTCCTCCGAACCCGATTACCGCGACAGGCCGCATAAAAAACTTTCAACAGGAGAAGATTCGAAGATGTAGTAGACGCTCGCAGAGCGACGTATTTCCAATACCATACGACTCTTGTAAAAAGGCATCGTTAGCACGTACCTAGTTACGGTTTACCGAGAAAAGCAGAGCTAGGCAGATTTATTATCTCACACTTTAATGCTTCAGTGCGACGTAAATCGGACCTCGGGCAATGGGCATAGATTGGTAATTGATGCATCGGTTCCCAAATAGGACGACTTTGAAATCCCGCATCATTCAAGATCTTCAAGACTGAATTGCGAATCTCCAACGACTTGCCTGGCAACCGTATCGCATTCAACCAATAGTTGCTCACGCTGTCCGAAGGCTCGGCAACGAAGCCTACCTCGGGAAGTGCTGCAAATATAGAAGCATAACGATTCGCTAGTTCTCGTTTACACTTAAGTATTTCGCGAAGAACTTCAAGCTGAGCCACACCCAGTGCAGCATTGAGATTTGGCATACGAAAGTTCCATGCGATATGATCATGGTGGAATTCCCATGCGCTCGGAACCTTGGCAGTCGATGTTACATGTTTCGCTAAGTCGGCAAGATGATCGTCATCACAGAGAATTGCTCCGCCTCCACCTGTCGTTACGATTTTATTCCCGTTAAAGCTTATGGCTGCAAGTTTACTAAAACGTCCAGTGTGTTTCGATTTGTAATAGGATCCTAAAGATTCGGCAGCGTCCTCAATAAACAACAAGTTAAATTCGTTGCAGATTGATGCTAGTTGATCTATTTCACCAGGGTGCCCAAAGCAATGCATCAAACATAACGCAGAAATAGGCCGACCAGTCTCGCGATTTAATGTCCGTCCCGATTCATCAACTTTTGCGATTCGCTTCAGATGCGACCGGAGCGATTCAGGACAGATCGAAAGTCGCTCAGTCGAAACATCTACAAAATGGGGAGTTGCACCACAATGACTGATGGCATTGGCCGTCGCTACGAAGGTAAGCGATGGACATATTACTTCGTCGCCAGCCTTCACACCCGCCAACCGAAAACAGATTTCTAACGCGGCAGTCCCATTAACGACGGCAATGGCTCGCTTAGCTCCCGTTACATTGGCTAAGAGTTGTTCAAACTTCGTTACATAAGAACCTGCAGAACTAACCCATCCCGTCTCCACACACTCTCCGACATATTGTGATGCCGTTGGTGGAAAAAAGGGCTGATGAAGCAAAACCATTTTGTTGGGTTTGCCAATCGCTTGCTCAACACAAACTAGAATCTCTTTCGCTAAATCCATCGTCCTATTGTTCTTTCTTCAAACGAGGAACCGGACGAGCGATGCGAACGCTGCACAGCATCGATGGGAGCAAGTTCCGGGCAACATAAGTCAAGGCATCGATTTGGGAATCATCTCCTATTGAAATACCCGCGTTTAAGAAAGCATTGCTACCGACCAGGACTCGTTTGCCAATGCGAACGTTTCCGCTAACTCGAGCACCCGGCAAGATCGACGTATATTCGCCTACGATTGAATCATGGCCTATCGAAGCATGAATGTGGATAATCGCATAATCTTCTACGGTAGCTTGAGTAGAAACGACCGCTAGAGGACCAACGAAAACACCTTTGCCGATTTTTGCATCACGTGAAACAACGGCCGTCGGATGAAGAATCGAATGCGGAATCCAATTTCTTGCGACGCAGGCGGAAACGATTTCTTGCTTTGCTGCAACGTCTGCAACTCCAGCATGAAAGTAGACTTTCGAATACTTGGACTCGAGTTCGGGGGCAATTGAATCGGAAAATTCGGGTTCCGCAAAAAAGCGAACGAGAACGTCGTCAAAGGAATTGCTATCGCAGCTTTCAGCAGCCTCAGCTACTTCTAATGCAGTGCGACTACCAAAGATGATCAATACGGCCATATGGGCAGCGCGAAGGAGTTGGGGATAATGAAGGCGAAGAATGGTTCTCGGTTCATGGTGCCTGGCTCTTGGTTACAATTTTGAGCGCGAGAGGGCGAGAGTTCTTCGATGGGTGTTAATGAGGATTCGACTTTGAGCCTCTCGGGGAATGTCATTACTTTTCGGATTCATCTCGCTGCGAAATTGGATGTCACCTAGGAAAAGGGCTTTTACATACTACCAGAATCAACAATAAAGTCTTGTCCTGTTACCGACCGGCTAGCGTCACTTAACAAATAGCAAACCGTTTCGGCTACGCTTTTGGGATCAGTGGGACACCCTAATGAAGATCGACGATAAATTTTGTCGCGTTGCTCTTGAGATAGTGTCGAGGACATATCGGTTTCCATAAAACCTGGCAAAACGCAATTGCTACGAATTCCTTTGCTACCCCATTCTCTCGCCAATCCTCGCGAAAAGGACTCGATGGCACCTTTGGTTGCGGCGTACATCGCGAGGCCCTTGTATCCCGTTCGACTGCAAATTGAACTGATGTGGACTAACGCCCCGCTTTTTCGGTGTAACAACATGTTCCGAATTGCAAACCGACTTAATTCCATTGGAGCGAAAACGTTTACCCGAAAGCTCCGCTCAAGATCCGGGACATTCAGATTGGTCACTAGATCGTCGTATGCAATCGCCGCATTGTTAACGAGTCCGTCGAAGGATAATCGCGTTGGATCGAGCGAAGTTGCAAGTGTATCCTTTAGCTTTTCGGGGTCACCGAGATCGGCATAAACCCAATTCACCCGATCTGCGAGATCTTTTGGCCAGCCCTCGTGAGACTTTGGGTTTGTGGCAATAATCCAAATCGAATCCCCTCTGCAAAGTAGTGATTCCGCTATCACTTTACCAAGTCCGCGGGAGCCTCCGGTCAATAGGATATTCACTGAAGCCGTTCCTTTTTTAAAGTGTCGGTAGCTCTATTTGCATCCCGCAAGGTAATAACTCGAGGTACTGCAACGGCCGGTAGTACCTCCTGCATACGCTTTCGTATAGTCCCCACATCAAGTTCTGTTGAGCCATCTTTCGACAACTCAGCAGCCACCAACTGACCGGTTACCGAATTTGCAATGCCAAAGACTCTCGCGTCGATAACTCCAGGTATCGCTCGAAGTAACATTTCGACGTCATGAGGATTTACCTTTGTGCCACCAACGTTTATCCAATCAGTGCGACGCCCTGAAACCTTTAGTCGAAGAGGATTTTCATCAACGATTTGAACCTCGTCTCCACTATCCCAGAATCCATCAATGCAATGGTCTTGGAGATTTTCAGCGATGAGACTTTGGTGAATCCACAACCTGCCGTCACGTATGAGAACAGAATTACGGATCGAATCGGGTACAACAAAGCAATCGTCTGATGAGTGCAAAAGAGTCCCCATTTCACTCGATGCATATACGTTTCGAAATCTCGCGTTGGGAAAAAGGGTTTTCAATTTTGAGAGCAATCCGGCATCGCACACTTCTCCGCCGACAGTTACGGCACGGACCATAGGAAATGGACAGCTATCTGCGGCGATAAGGCGAAGGTAGGTCGGCGTCGCACTCAAGTGCGAGATACGACATGCGCGAATCTGCTCACGAGTCTCCACGATTGGTAGACCAAACAAGTTAACGATAGTGTTTCCATTGCATATTGCTTGCAGGAGAACTTGCAAGGCAGCGATTTTGGTAGGCTGGTAGGCAAGTCCCCAAACATCCTCGTGGTGTTTATCGGAGATCTGAACAGTTCTGGTAAGATTTGCTACCGTCTGATGAATTGGTTTAGGAGTTCCGGTGGTGCCGGACGTGAATAGCGTGATGCGACTCTTCGATTTTAGAATTCGATCTGTCAGATTTGCGATACGGTCAGGCAGAAGTTGTGCAGATTGCTCTTCCGAGGATTGCGGGCCCGATGATCTTGTGACGTTGTTGTTTGTGCTATCGTTGCGAATATCGAGTGGACTAAGATCATTGAGAGTGAGCGATTCACCTTTGCTGATCGCTGCAAAGAGTCGAATCAAGTAACCATACAAGGTAGCATCAGAAAGGCGTTGTCGCTTGGAAGGATCGAATAACTGCAACGAGTCATGATCATTAACGAATGAGTCCAAATCCCTGAATAGCTGCCCGTACGTAATGGTGGCGGTAGATACGGATTTCGAGTCCACAAGAAAGGGATGATTAGCGTTCCAGTTTTGCACAGATCTGTCCAACGGTCTCGACGATCCCGTCCGCAAAAACATCGATTCCCGTTTCCGCTTCGATCTTGACAGTAAGCACCGCCAAATCGAGGGAATCGAAGTCAAGATCTACTTTCAAATGTTGTGTATCAAGAAGTTCGCACACGGGAGAACGGCCAGATTCCTCAAGAACCTCGTTGACAATCTTAAGAATCGTGTTTGATCGTTCATTCATCGAATAACTCGATTTCTGTATGCAAATCATTGCCGCTCACAGCGACTTCAACAACAGGCAACTTGGACTTCTCACCATAGTAAAGCGATTCCCAACCTTCGGCAAGAAGACTTGACACGGGTGACTTGCTGCTAAATTTGATTCTACACACTTTCTGATCTTCGATGGTTCCTACAACTTCCGAATCCAACAGAGACCATTGCAACCGTGGACTGAGACGCCAACGACAAACGCAACTAGATATGTGATCACTCCTGGAGAGTGATACAAGTGAATCCTCGATCGTATATCCCCAGGAGTTGTGAACCACTCTTCGTCTATGAGAGTAGGGAAATGGAGTATTGAAGCGGATCATTGAATCTAATTCTGTATCCGACATTCGACGATCCATCACCGTCGGCCAATTAAACCAAAGAAAGTTTGGCCCTTTCTCCATCTGTTCTTGCTCGTTTACCTGAAATGTATTGTGTGATTTAACGGAATAAAACAGACTCTTTAGGCTCATATCACGATGATAGTATTGAAAGCTACCACCGTCACGGAGAATGTTGTCATTGCGGTGCCACACATCGACATGCTGTGCATCGCATTGTCCAGGTCGGTCGCGATATTGTCCGCCTTTTAAAAGCAGATATCCTTTCGAATGACGAAGAATAGCATAGCCTCCAACCGGGGAGTCCCAGGAATCGCCAAATGAAAAACTGTTTTTGATCCGGGGAGAACAAATGCAGCCTTTGAACCAACTTGCTTTCTCAAGCGCCAAACTATAGTCACGTTCCCGTATCGGCAAGTCTAACAGAACCGAGGCGGTGACGATAACAGGTCGATAATCTAGATAGTCGCTACACGAAAGGGGAAGAATGTTTGCTCCATCATTTGCTCCCAGGTTTGGTACTCGTCCTGTTTCCTCATCGACAAACTCATCTAACCATTGTACCGCCTTTTTAACCCTTTCGATTGTCGATGACGAAAACGCCATGTCGTTGAGATCGCCCAATTGAATCGCCCACAGCATGTCGTCGAGCATAACACGATGGTAAGACATTGAATGTTGAACGTATGCACCATCATCGTAAACCTGACGCTTAATCTCATTCTCTAAAATCGATTTTCCTTGAGACAACCACGTTGAAGAATCAGGTAATTCAGGAAAGAGTATCCCTAATGTCCACAGGCCAAGGGCTTCGCTTAGGGCATGATTGTTTTCCTGGCTGATAGCGTAATTAATGTTACTTGCGATTCGATGCCCAGACTGCCATGCTAGCGTGTCAATTTGAGCTAGCCGATTTGCATCAGTGGAAGGACTGTCGAGAACACAGAATACGCTGAACAAGATTGCCATCAACCTAAAGGCGACTTCTTGTCCGCATCCCCATGCAACGGTTTGATTCACTGGATTCTGTTTGATCCAGCTTTCAATACAATTCCAGATCGATTCGGCATAAACCTCGTTGCCATCGTATCGGTATGCACGCGCCAAATGATAAAGAAATGTTAATCGAGAAGGCTCCCAAACCAGTTTTATATCATCAAAGCTCCCACCTGATTTCGTCGTTTTGGTCCAAATCGGGCCGACTGGCCAATCGAGCTTATTCGTTGCATCATGGTTAAAATTAGGTGGCCACCCGAGCGGAGACGACCAGCGACTAAACATCGGATAGTCACCTTTAAATGCGTCGTTTATCGGCGCAACAACTTGTTCGTCCCAAGTTGTTGGGGGCACGATCTTTCTTAGCTCGGTCCGGGATGGTGTCTTGAAAAAGCGTTGCGATCGAAGCTTCCATTGTGATAGTCGATCGAAGGAAGAAGTTGTGTATAGCGGGCAAAGTTCGGGACGAAACAAGCTCGGATTCTGCGATCGGCTCAGCTTGCCCGTACGAATAGAGAAGGATTGGTAAAGCCGACGAGGAATGTTGTCCCAGCCAACACCTTTTGCAATCCAATAGGCTTTTCGTAGAGGATTCAATTTGATTAATTCTTGTCAGCTACAACCCGCGTGGCAACCAAGCATGCAGAAAGAAAGTTGGCTTGGTACAATCCAGTCAATCGATTCCTAAATTCTCGAATCAATCGACTAATGAACTGAAATCGCTGTTTCCAACGTATCAACGAACTTGTCGGATAGCTTATCGCGATCGAATTCCCTGATCGCCAGAGATCGTGCTGCGATTCCCATTCCCTGTGTTCGATCGCGATGATCCGCAAGCCAGCAAAGAGCATCAGCGAAGGAATCGGGATCTTCGGGCGGCACAGCTTTTCCGCAATCATTCTCAACGACCATGTCCGCGACCCAGCCAGGATAGTTGTTCAGAACGGGCAACCCGGCCGACAGATAATCGAAAAATTTATTGGGCGACGTGCCATAATAGAACGCAGGTACATTAGCCAGAATTTGCATACCTACATTGGCACCCCTTAGCAACCCTGGCACAAGATCCTTACGAACACTACCCAAAAAAACCACGTTGCTAAGCTCTTCTACCTTTGCGCGTTCCACCAACGCATCCTTGTTCTTACCGTCTCCGACTAATAAGAGCTTGATGTTCTTTCGTCCTTTACCCTTTAAGACTTTCGCGGCATCCAGGACAGCATCAAGACCATTTGCTGTCCCATGTGTTCCTGCGAAAACAGCTACGAAATCGTCACTACTGAATTCATCCGGACGCCATGGTACGACCAATTTTGGGTCAAATAGATCCAGGTCGCACCCATTAGGTATCAATTCGATACGATCGCGGGAAATATGTTTGGCAATGCCGTCCACGATTCCCGGAGCAAGTCCAATGCAACGGATGGAGGAACGATAAGCTAGCTTCTCTAGAATGGCCATAAGAAGAAGAATGATTGGATTCTTTATGACCCCCATTGCTTTTGGTAACTCTGGCCATAGATCTCGAACTTCAAAAACAAAGGGTCTCCAACGAAGCCAACTAGCAATCAGACCTGGAATAGCCGCGGTAAGTGGAGTGGACGTCGCAAACACTAAATCGCATTTGGTAAACAAAGCAATCCACGAGCTTCGAAGTGAGTATTTGAGAAAAGTCCAAGTACGCTTTAGAAGATTATCGCGATTCGATATTGGGAGTTCCAACTCGATAACTCTGATACCATCGACTGTACCTTCACGTCGACCGCGATGAAACGGCCCGTCAATGCCCGTTTTTGCAGCACCATAGCTTGCACAAACCATCGTCACTGAGTGCCCGCGCTTGATAAGCTTTTGAGCCATCTCGTAGGATCGCGTTCCGGTGCTACCCTCGCGAGTGGAAAAGTATTGGTGAAAATACAAAACGTGCATCTTGCTCTACAATAAAGGTAAATTAGACATCAACACACTAGCGGCGTGACGCAAGCCGCCCGTTGCCGGGCCATTCGCAGCGAGACGGTTCTGTTTTTGTAGGGTCTATTCCAAGAAATCTTGATGGACGCTCGCTTGTTGGCACCCGACCATTGGTTTTGCGTCCTTGCGTTATCATTTTTTGGGAAAACAACAATCAAAGCTTTTTCGCCGACTGCTATTAAATCTCTTTCATCATTTCTTCGATCATGATCGTCCGTTCCGTCTCAGCTGCATGTACTGCGGCAATAGACGCCAAAGTTACATTGGTGATTTCGTCTAATGGAATAAGCCAATCTCCACCTTTTGTTACTCGATCTATCAGGGCTGAAAATTGTTGCTTGTGTCCCTTCTCTTGCCGAAACGTTTTGAGTTTGGAAAATCCTTTTACTCCGTAACCCCGTGTTAGCCGAAAATTGTCGATCTCCAAAATTCGATTATCTGAGAAGATCGATATCCTCTCCTTTGGATAACTTTTGCTTCCGTTCGCGAAGTAATTGATGCTGGCAATAGAGCCATCCGAGAGTTGCAACGAGATTGTCATCTTATCATCGCGTACCGAGACATTTCCGCCAAAACGACTTGCAGATACCGAGCGAATAAGACTGTTCGATAGATGAACAACCAGATCCAGAAAATGGCACGCTTCACCGATTATGCGCCCACCACCCACGATTGGATCGTGGACCCAGTGGTCCGCAGGGATTTCTCCTGCGTTTACTACAATATTGATCGCGATCGGGTTTGCTCTTCCTCGCAACAGTTCGCGACACTTTTGAATATGGGGACTGAACCGCCGATTGAAACCCACTAATAGTTGTTTCCCCTGGGCTTTCTCAACTGTATCCAAAACCCTTTTGAGCTGCGACACATCGAGTGCCAACGGCTTCTCTACGAAAACATGTTTGTCCGCGAGCAAGGCTCGGCAAACAAGATTTGCGTGCGAGTCATGGTTTGTGGTTACCATGAGCAAATTCACATCGCGATCACCTAATACTGAATCCAGGTCCGTTGTCGCGTTTTCTACGCCAAACTTAGAGGCAGTGTGCTGGATGGCAGCTGTACCGGTACGTCCGACGATGTATTTCATCCTCGCGGGGAGCTGCGTCAAGACCGGCATCATCGTCGCTTTGGTAAAGTTTCCAGCACCGACGACAGCTAAAACGGTAGACGATTCCATTACCGGCGAGGAGTTTCGTCGAACGGATTTAGCGTTTGTTAAAGCAACCGTTCTAGATTGGTCCGCGTTATCGGAGTACTCAAGGACGACGCCTAATGAAGAGGGCTCGTTTTGAATTGTCTCGTACGCAGCTATGGCCTTTTCGAGGGAAAAGCGGTGAGTGATTAATTTGCTGAAGTCCAGTTGGCCGGACGAAAGCATCGACAGAACGGCCTCAAAGTTTCGCTGTTCTGTCCAGCGGACAAAACCAATAGGGTAATCGTGCCCAGATTGTTCGTAGTTCGAATCGTAGCGACCTGGTCCATAGGAACAAGAAACTTGAAAGGTAAGTTCCTTTTCGTAAAAATCAGCTCGGTTTAATTGCAGACCGATCACACCTACCAATACGATACGGCCTCGTTTACGGCATGCCTTTGCTGAATCGCTGATAATGGAGTCCGTTTTAGCTGATGCAGTGATGATTACAGCATCAGTTCCTCGGTTATCAGTGAGAGCCATGATCTTGGCCGGGATATTAGCGCATTCTTTTCCATTTATCACCTCGGCTCCGAATTGCGTTGCAAGAGACAATCGCGATTCATTGATATCGACCCCGATAACGCGGCACCCGGATGCTTTAAGCAATTGGACCGTCAGCAATCCTATGAGTCCGAGTCCGTAGACCACAACTGTTTCCCCGAGCGTTGGCTGCGCCAGCCGAACGCCTTGGAGACCGATGCTAGCGAGGACAGTAAAAGAAGCTTGTTCGTCAGAAACGTTATCAGGAATCTTTGCGCAAAGTAGTTTAGGAACGGAGACAAACTCAGCATGTGGACCATTCGAAACGACTCGATCACCGACGGCGAATTCGGTTACACCTGAACCGACCTCGACAACCACGCCGGCATTGCAATAGCCCAAAGGTAAAGGCTCACCTAGTTTAGCAAAAACCGCATCAAGCGTTGGTAGCAGCCCATCAGTTCTGATCTTCTCAATAACTTGTTTTACTTTCTCAGGCTGTGCACGGGCCTTTCCGATTAGACCAGCTTGCCCAAATTCGACGAGCATCTTCTCCGTACCCGCCGAGATAAGCGTACGGCGAGTCTGTATTATCAAACGTTCCCTTGACACTCCAGGCGATGGTACAACATTTACAGACGTGGATCCGTTTGTCAAGTCCTGTAGAATTTGCTTCATTTAAGCCGTCTTAAATCCTGTTTCGTGAAGAGTCTTCAATGGAAGATTTCCATCTGAATCTATAAAGTTTCTACACCATAATTCGATACAGACCAATGAAAGCAACGTGTAACCGGCATCAATTGTTCCTTTGTCATTGGAATCTATGAGATTCTGAACCGCGTTGGGATCGAAAAGTCCACGATTGCTTAAACTATCCGAACTCAACACATCACTTACAACGTCTCGTAGTTCGAAACGCATCCAACGCCTAACTGGTCCACCAAATCCAGTTTTAGGTCGATAGATAATTTCTTTGGGGAGGTAAGGTTCCATCATTTTTTTGAGAATCCACTTACCTTCGCGTCCCTTCTGCTTCATGGAACAGGGGATACTACCTGCAAAATTCACAAGGTCAAGATCCAGAAAGGGAACCCGAACTTCCAAACCCACTGCCATCGACATCTTGTCTGTATACAGAAGATTATGATCAGGAAGGAAGAAACGTTGTTCTATCAACAACATCCTCTCGAGCTGCGACAAATCCGAAGGCAAGTCGTGAACATACTCGACAATTGGATCCACACGCTCTGACTTTTCTAGTTCTCGTTTAAAGTCCTTGCTGTAGAGTCGATTCAAATCGGAACGATCTATCCATCGAAAATAATTTACCAACCTTTCGTCAGCATCGAGCGAAGCACCATTGAACATCTTGCGAAGTCGTCGAAATATTACGGGCTTTTGATTAAGCGTTAAAGCAGCAAGTTCGAACCCTCTTCGGAAAATCCTAGGAAACCACGACCAATATCGTTCAAGAAGCAGCGCATGATGGCGACGATAACCTGAAAACAAATCATCACCTCCCGCCCCAGAAAGCAATACCTTGATGCCGTTTTCACGCGCAAGCCGACTTATGTAAAAAACATTGAGAGGCGCAGGATCGGCCAAGGGCTCATCGAGCTGCACGACCATCGACTCTAAATCGCTCGCCATTAGTCCGCTGTCCACAGGAACTATATCAAGACTTACATTTAGATGCTCTGCGACTTTCTTCGCATAGGGAAGATCGTCAACAAAGCCATCCTCATTACTAGATGATTGCATCGTGAAGCATCGAATATTCGAGTTCGTCTCCCTGGCGAAATGGACAATTGTGCTAGAATCTAAACCACCGGAAAGAAAAGCGCCTACCGGAACGTCGGAAACCATTTGTCGATGCACGGCGTTACGAATATGCGATTCTAAATCTTTTGCGACATCGCTTGCGGCATCGCGACTTATAATCCTTTGCTTATCATCCCTCCTTTTCAGTGGCAACTGGTACCACACAAATTGCTCCTTTATCTTTCCCTCGGAAATGACGATCGCTTCGCCAGGATTCAACTTGCGCACATTCTTAAAAGGAGTTCCGGAACCAGGACACCATACATAACTCAAATATCTGTCAATGGCCGAATGGTCAATTTCACAACCAACGGGTGCAGTAAGCAGCAGCGTCTTTATCTCGCTCGCAAAAGAAAACCTAGCGTTAGCATGAGAGTAGTACAACGGCTTGACACCAAGTGCATCACGCGCAACAAGAAGCGTGCCATCGCAAGCGTCCCAAATCGCGAAAGCAAAAATTCCATTTAGCTTTCTTAACATATCTGGGATATTCGCTTTATCTTGCCTGTAAGAACAAAATAGTTTTAACAAAACCTCTGTATCGGAATCGCTTGAAAAGGAAAAACCCTTCGATTGCAAATCGGTCCGTATGTCCCTAAAGTTGTAGATTTCCCCGTTGAACACGAGGACTACCCTACCCTCGTCTGCCATCATTGGTTGATGACCATTCAAGGTAAGATCAAGAATGGCCAACCTTGTATGTCCCAAACCAATTCCATACTCTTCAGAAAAATAAACACCAACATCGTCAGGCCCGCGATGACTCATTGTATTAACGACCCGTAAAAATGACTCAACGCTCCTTTCGACGTCAGGCGATTCTGAATAACCAGCAATTCCACACATCAGATATTCCTAGGCTGTTTTATGATAACCGACGGCAAGAAACCAAATCAATAGCGAAACACATATCAAAAACACAGAACATTTCCCATCACAACAACAACGACTTTATATTTTTTAAAAAGCCAACCGCCGTTCTCTATCTTAGTTTTCAACATTCACGCCACGACAGTTTCATCACCTCAGCATCAAGGTCAAGATACCAAAAACCCATCGAAGCAACAATATAAAGCGTCGGTCTTTCCGACGAAATTTCTTCTTGGCAAAAGGTTCATTGTTTTTTGAGCACATTAATTTTAAGATAAATTAATGCATTTGCCGACTGCTGTCACGAGGGAGTCGACTGCTTTCCCAACTGAGAACTTTTCTATCGCCATTAAATGCCCGCACTGCGCCAACCCTCGCATTGCAGAAGGGTTGTCCATCATCAATAGCATGGCTCGCTTCAAAGCCTCCACATTTCGAGAAGGAATCAACAATGCCTGCTCTCCGTCACTCACGAGATCAGGAATGTTTCCAACATCTGTTACGATAACAGCCAATTTACAAGCCATCGCTTCAATCATCGAATTTGGGAAACCTTCTGTCCACGATGGCAACACGAAAACATCATGTTTACTGTACAGTTCAACAAGTGAGGCCCCCTCAACCCAGCCTGAAAAAGAAACATGTTGATCAAGGCCTTTACTTTTCACATACTCCATTGCTTCGCGCTCGACACGACCGCGACCAGCGATTGTCAGCAAGAACTTTCTTTCCTTTGCAAGTGCAGCACATGCTTCAAGAAGTTCAAAAATGCCCTTCTCCCTCTCTAGCCAACCAACAAACAAGAATCGAATCTCAGGATTTGTTTCCTCGACTTTCCTTTGGGTACCTACCAGCAATAAGTCAGAAGTCGCTGTCCAATTCAGCACAACCTCCGTCTGTTGCTGAGGAAATCCAATCTTATCGATGGCGAAACGTTGCCAAGATGGCCCCTGACAAAGAAAAATTTTTGCACCCTTGAGCAAAAACCTAATCCAAAATTGTTGCCACTTTTGCTCATCGTAATCAACCATCAATGCACCGCCTCGAGGGAAAATCATCGATGGTACACCAAGGCATCGTGCCACCCAGGCCATCATTCCTTTCTCCACCAAACTAGCACCCCTCGAAGTGAATAGGAGAACTGTGTCAGGTCGGAAAATGATTAATTTGACAAGATAATTCATGAAACGTCGAGACGCCAGAACTAGCCGAACCAAAAACATTGGTGGTGGATTGCTAATTTGTGTTGTATCAAGCAATTCCAACTGAAAGATCTCTGCGAATTGAGAGTTAACGAGAGCACGACAAGAAGTAACTATGCCCCCGTAAACCTTCGCGCCTTCTGGAGGAAATCCCCCCACAATTAGCAGCTTTGACCTTGTGGTCTCTGAAGAAATATTCACGCTCGAACTGGAAAAAGAAAACTATTAATTGCTTGACTTTACCAAATGAATCGCGTTACACCTAGCACACAGCTGTGTTCCGTGGATAAAATCTAATTTGCGTGCGCCCCACCGAAGGCGTTATAGCGATGCAGCAATCCAAAACAAACTCCCAACAGTAAATTTGGTCCACGCGCGTCCAGTATACCATGACTAATGCTACCGTAGATAGCGAATATCCCAATTGCTAGAAACAGAAAACCTTTAATCGTTGAATTTGAAACACGTAATGAATCTTGAATATACAGGAGAATCCAAAGCATGTAGAAGAGGAATCCCACCAAACCTACCTCCCCCAATACAGTCAAGTGTGTATTGTGACACCCCAATCCCCCAAAATATCTGTAAGGCATCGCCCGCATGGTTCCCAATCCGTTACCAAAAATTGGATTTTCTCCCCAGTAATCCAAACCAGCTTCAACGCCACTCCATCTGCTACCTAAATCAGCCTCACTAAGTCCGTCGCTAGAAATCATCCTGTTAATACTTTCAAGTCGAGCACGTTGCTCATAGGTCCACTGAAAATCCTTATAACCTGCTGAGAAAAACCAGTATGCAATAGTCAATCCTATCGATGCTGCAATCATGATTCCCAAGAAACTTCCGTGTCGTTCTTTGGATGAGAGGAGATACAGCGATCCGATTGCAATGAATGAAAGAACTGCCCCTCTAGAGAATGTCAGAAAGACAGCTAACAATAGGATCAGAACTGAAGAAATCATGATCAGCCTTGATACCATGGTTCGCCTATAAAGCTGGTAGGTAATAAGGCAGCAAGCTAAAGCGATTACAGCAGCCATCCCAGTTTCATTCGGATTAGCAAAGAAGCCCAACCACCTTCCCGCGTTCATAGCCATCTCAGAATTCTTAATTCTCGTGTAATACGGGGCTAAAATTGGTGTAAGGAATACTGTGCTAGCTCCTAGCGTCGTGAAGACAGCTAGCGGAAGCATAACAGCCTTTGCTCCATTTAGCCTTGAAAGTTCGAATGCGGCAACTGAACCTACAACAACAATGAAAATTGAGTTGAGATGGCTAACAAACATCGGGAATGCAGAGTTCCCTGCCATACCAAGCGTAAGATAGACAAGCATGAACAATACGAAAGCTTTACAACTCCTACCAATGCATTGCTGAACCTGGCTTCTCATGTTCAGCAAAATCGTCAAGCCACACAAAAGGAGCGCTACTGACATGACTCGTGACTGTCCAAGAACCATGGCCGTTACTCCATTTAGGTTCATGAAGCATATCGCAAGCAACCCCCAAAATCCTACTTGCAGAAAAAAATTTCCGTGCTTGATTACGGACGCTGATACATTCGCGGTTGTGTATTGAAGCGTTCTAGTCGATGGAATATCCATAGCCATCCAATTTTCTATAGCTTGAAGACTTCTTTTTTTATAACTAAAATCATTATATTCTGGTTTGAAGTGAAGCAATCACTAATCAGCAAACGAGGCGTTCAACTTGATCAGTTATTCGAATGCCTACAAGTGTGAACCATTTCTTCAATGATTTGCGGAAGCGAATACGTGATTCCCCAATTGGGAAAGTGAGACTTCATTTTACCTAAATCGGTATAGTAGCATATGTGATCTCCGATTCGATTCGTCTCCGAGTATGATAAATTTGGGCGAGAGCCTGATATATTTTCTATTAAATCAACACATTCCAGCAAGCTAGCCGCATTTAGTTTTCCGCCACCCAGATTGTACACTTCGCCGTTTCTAGGCTGCTGTGCAAAATGCCAAAATGCGTTGATCACATCATGGCTGTGGATTTGGTCTCGAACCTGCTTGCCACCGTATCCGAAAACAGTGTAATCTTCATTACGTATTGATTGCTGAACTAGATAGCTTAGAAAGCCATGCAACTCCACTCCAGAGTGAGCAGGACCAGTCAAACAACCTCCTCTGAACACACCAGTTTTCAATCCGAAATATCTTCCGTATTCTTGTGTTAATAAGTCGGCGGAAACCTTCGAAACACCAAATAAAGAATGCAAACATTGATCAATTGGAAAACTCTCAGCAATACCGTTTTGATACCGAGAGTCAGCAAAATCCCATCGTGTTTCTTTCTCAACTAGTGCAATCTTGTTGGGCCCATCACCATAAACTTTATTTGTACTCATAAACACAAACACAGAATCGGGTGCATGTCGACGCAAACTTTCGAGTAAATTTAATGTACCGACAGCATTTACATCGAAATCTTCATAGGGTCGTTTTGCGGCTAGATCATGACTCGGCTGAGCTGCAGCATGAATGACTAAATCGAATCGACCAACCCGAATGAGTTCTTCAATGGCATCGCGATCTCGAATGTCTAGATGTTTATGGGTGAAGTTGCGACACAAGGATTCGAGTCTTTGTAGATTCCAATTCGTATCGCCTTTCGGTCCGAAGAACTCTGCACGTAGGTTGTTGTCGACACCCGTCACGGAGAAACCAAGGTTGTCAAAAAACGTCACAGCTTCAGAACCTATAAGACCGCTACTACCAGTAACCAATACTTTCACTTCATTACCTTTTCTAGTCAGTTTCTAGTCAGATGATTTCAATCCCACTCTTGAAGGATTGAAGTACCTTGTTTTGATCAAATTCAGGTCGGGACGACCGAGATTGTTACCTTTTCCTTAAGCAGGAACGCTTGGAAAATTCAAGTCCACATTGTATTCTTGCACCCAGATACAGAAGTTAAGCATTTTCCACAGCAGAAACCCCCAGTTGGCTGCACCTGACGTATGTTCCTCAATTCGTTGACTCAAGTTTTCTATATCGAAAATGTCCAGCTCGCGAACAGCTCGACTATGAAAAACATCCAACATGAATCCTCGAAGCGGTCCTTTTATCCAATTCTGATAAGGTACGCCGAATCCCAGCTTTGGTCCAAACAACACTTCGTCTGGAACGATCGATCTTAAGGCCTTTTTTAACAGGTGTTTTTGCGTACCATGTTTCATTTTAAGTCCAGCTGGCAATCCTAGAGCAAACTCTACTAGATTGTTGTCAAGAAATGGCACACGGACTTCCACACCATTAGCCATCGTGCTCTTATCAACCTTTTCTAGAAACTGGTCCGGCAAGATTATACAATTGTCTACCCAAAATAATCGTTGGACCTCGTCTTCCAGAAAGTCAAATCGGTTGGCTACTTGCTGATAACGTTTAAAGGGATTCGTTCCCTTCAACAACTGGGCGAATCGATTGGAAAGTATTTTTGCAGGTGAATTGGTGCCATCAACCTCAACAGTAAGAAACTTGGCTAAACGAAGCCCTGGATCCTTTTCGGAAAAAATGGAATGAAATCTTTTAATCTGATCGTAACGTCGTCGAGACCGAACGATTGGCAAAAATTGATTGAGCAATGAGAAGACCATTTGATAACGCACTCGTTGCTGCATAATGCGATACCGATTGTATCCACCAAACAATTCGTCACCACCATCACCCTGCAGTATCACCTTGCATTGGGATTTGATTTCACGGGTCATTAGATACAAAGGAATATTCGCTGCATCACAAAAGGGCTCGTCATGATGCCGAACCAAATCTACGATAACTTCTTGTAGATTACTCCCGCGAATCATGATTTCGTGGTGTTCAGTATTGAGAGCTTTGGCCACTTTTGCTGCAAGTGGCAATTCACTCTTTTGGTCGCCAAAGTCAAATCCCGCCGAATACGAACGCAGTTTACCGCTGTAATGACGGACTGCAAACGCTGATATCGCCGAAGAATCAATGCCCCCGCTTAGAAATACCCCAACAGGAACGTCACTTACCAATTGCCGAGCTACAGCTTCCTCAAGCAATCTCCTCGATTCAGAAACCGCTGTTGCCTCGTCGATAGAGCGGCTACATTGACGGTCGATATCTTCCAGCTTCCAGTAAGCCTCCGTTCCGGCGCCTTGCGCTGAGACTTCAAGCCAACACCCTGGGAGGAGACGTTTCACTCCCACGAACATCGTCGTCTCTCCGAGCGGGTTACCGTAGTAAAGGAACTCATGAAAGCCCTGCGGTTCCAATTTAGCCCGAAATCCTCCTTGCTCGATCAAAGCCTTTATCTCAGAGCCAAATTTGAACAAACCTTCAGAAAACTGATAATAGAGAGGCTTGACACCCATCCGATCACGTGCGAGCAGTAACGCTTTCTTTTCATTATCCCAGATCGCAAAGGCAAAAATGCCATTTAATTCTTTCAAAATGGCGTTACCCCAGTGCTGAAAGCCGTTGACTAGGACCTCGGTGTCAGAATCGCCGCGGAAAGTATAGCCCGACTGAGTTAACTTCGCACGTAGTTCACGATAATTATAGATTTCACCATTGAACACAACTACGAACCGACCATCACTGCTGGTCATCGGTTGCCGTCCAGCAGGTGAAAGATCAATTATACTGAGCCGACGGTGCCCTAGACCAACTAGTGGGTTTTCGAAGATCCCCTCATCGTCAGGTCCCCTATGAGCAATACTGTCGAGGGCCGCCCGAAGGTTCGGTCTCACGGCGTGATTGCAGTCAACCTGAAAATAGCCAGCAATTCCGCACATAGTATTTAGATTTGGCCCTGAGTTTTTGTAGTTTCGATTTTTGCCCTACCAATCGCCTCGAAGACGACATTCTCGAAAGATTGAGCAAAAATCTTGGGGGCAAATAATTTCTCTGCACGGTCCCTAGCCGCACTTCTCCGATGCGTACTTTTAGAGGTTTCTTCAAGTGCAAATTCCGTCAAGACCCTCGCAATGTCAGGAGCCGACTTCGGATCAAACAAACTCCCGCAATCGGAACCAACGATCATCGGCAAGTCGCTAACATTACTCGCAAGAATGGGCAATCCCGACGCCATCGCTTCGCATACAAAATTAGGACATCCTTCAAACACTGATGGTAAACAGGCAGCATCATAATGTTTGAATCTCAAGTGTAGATCATCGACGACCGGATGAAACTGGAAACAGTTCTCCAATCCAAGTTTCTTCACAAGAGCTACGGCTTCCAAATAATATCCAGACGCAGCGGTTGGCTCCCCATTTACAAAGAAATTGTTTCCATACCAATCGATATGCAGCTTCCCCGGTGGAAGTCGTCGAACAGCTAAACTAACCGCTTCTAGAAATCGAAGAGTGTTCTTTGCGGGATTTACACTTGCACCGACTATGATTCGGATCGGAAATGATGTGGTTTGAGGCTCTCGTGGATGGAAATCATCTAAATCGACAGAATTTAGAATGGTTCGAACCTTTTCAATTAGAAATGGATAATTTTTATTAACAAACTGAGCTTGAGAATAGGAGTTGGTAACAATTCTAGTTGCAAACCGAAAGGCCTGAAAGCGAACCCAATTAACCCAAGTCTTACCATCTACGTTTAAACTACGCTCTGAAACAACAACTGGGATTCGAGTCAAACCCAGGGAGCTCAATACCGCCATCAGATTAGGTGTGTCTAGAAATGAAATGATACAGTCCGTTTGATTTCGACGAATCGCACGTCGTACACCCAAAAACCTTAGCAACTTTGAACGAGTTTCAACATATTCCGGCTCCACTCCAAGCGATTTCACCTCGGGCAAAAAGTGATCATATTGCGGATAGTATGTGACGAGACGGACTCTGTGGCCTTGCTCTACCAAGGCGCGAATCAATCGCGTCATTTGGCGTTGAGCACCGCCTGATCCCAGGCTGTCGATCAAACAGCAAAGATTGTAGGACTTAGTGGGCATCATCTAGTTCTAAGTGCTGCCGCAATTGTACAAACGATGAATTGAACCGATACGTGATAAACCTTTTGAAATCCATCCGATTCATCGGATTGAGTAAGGATAGGTAATCAAAAAGTAAACGGGAAGTCCTAAGCTGCGTCGCATGAAGAAAGACGGCTTTTTAGGTTTCGAATCACCTCTGGTCCATAAAACACTTGTGCTGCACGCCAAGCATTTTCTGAAAGCTCGCGGCAACGACTAGGATTCCTGATGAGGTTTTCAAAGCACGAAATCAACGCGTCCTTATCGGGCACATCGACAACCTCGGCACAATCATATTTTCGTAACCATTGAGTCAAGAATGCATTCGGAGGGGAATGGGCAATTATCGGAATGCCCGACAACAAATAAGGAATCGTTCGGGTGGGGAATATTGTTTGATACTCAATATCGTTAAGCCCACCATGAAACCCGTGCGGAAGGAAAAGAAGATCATGCTTTCGCAATGCATCCACGACTTCGTCGAAAGCGACTCGGGTATGATTGATCGATTTTCCTTGAATTCCAAGGGACGCGAAATAGGAAGCAGCGTTCTCTGAATAGGTTGTAAAGGAACACTTTGGAAAGTGGGTCAATACGCTGGTTACCCTCGAAAAAGAATCCTGATTTGAACTATTAAGGCTCCCCATGAACGCAAGGCGAAAATTGCTATCGACTAATGGAATCTTGGAAAGCGGCGTTGGTAACTGATCGAAGGTGTGAACCAATGGGAGAAATTGGATGCCTGGGTTACTTTGCGACAGTATCTTCTCCATTCCCTCGCTCATTACGAAGACTACGTTAGAGTCACGAAAGACCTTGGGTTGCAACCACTTCGCGAATAACTTCTTAACTCCACCCCGGTTCTCTAAGTAGGTGTTGTGAAAATAGGAGTAGAGAGGGACACCGTACCATCGTGAGATCAACCAACTAAGGAACAAATAGTACTCGCATGGAAACATTGCAAGAATTTGTTTGGCTCGACTTTGTTTGAAAACGCGACTAAGTCGCCATAGCACAATTGGAATCAAGAAAAGGCGAACTGTTCTTTTGAATTTCCATGGCCATTGCTTGTGGATGAAATAGACCTCGGGTTTGCTTCGGCCTTCATCATCCCATTTATTTCGGTCTAATCCAGGCCAGTTCTCTGCAGCGATAACCATTTCGTCAAAGCTGAATTGCCTGGCAAGTCCCGCTGCAATCTGAGACGATCCAAGCAAAACCGGTGGAAAACTCCAGGTCACCATCATAGTTTTCGGAATTGATCGATCGCTTTCTTGCCGTCGTGCCATCATTATCTCCAGTTGGATCTTGCAAGTTCCAAAAGCTTGTGCGCTGTTCGGACGCCGGATTTGCCGCCCTGTTTACCCAACTGTTGAGAAACAATGGCTTCCCGGCCAATACGGTCAGCACCTAGGTTCGATTCGTATAGGTTCATCGCTTCGGCAAATTGCTCGACAGAATCGGCTATATAGATCCCGCCTGTCTCTAGTATCTTGGCGTAGTAATTATGTGTCCAGAGAATAGACTTTGCAAAAACGGGTTCAATGTGTTCGGTCGCCACCATTGGCAGGCATTTTTCTTTAGCGGGACTAAACACGTCGCACTTGGCCAAACTGAAATTGATTACAGTCGTAACGCGGCAGCATTAGGAGATTGCTACGGACATCATCTTGATGGACATGACGAGGGTCCACATTCAATGCGAACTTGCAATTTGCCTGATGTAATAACTCTAACGTAATTTGATTGAACGAATGCATACCGCCATACGGAAAGCAGAAGGTGCGTACTCCAAGCCCTCCCGTGGCAGCTTCTAAAAACTGAAAGCAATCATTAATCTCGTGGTATTGCTCTACTTTCGATAGTTTGCTTAGCACTGGATGGGTAACACTATGTCCCCCGATGATCATGCCGCCATCCTGCATCTCCCTCAGTTGTTTAGGAGATACGTAGAAATGCTCCACTAGCTGCCTTTCATCGATCAACTCGTTCACAAGTTCTGCCAACAAAGGCTGGCGAAATTCTGCGGCAATATAGTAATTGAATATTCGCTTAAACTCATTGGTTGCGGAGTCGTTTTCTTGTCGCGCATATGTGCGTTGCTGAAATTCATAAACGTGGGCATGAGACAGCATTTCAGTGCGAATGCGTCGTTGCACCTTCTCCATCATTGAAAATCCGCCGCAACGTCCCAGCAAGTAATGAATTCGATGTACATCGAGGAGTTGGTGACTAAAGTATTGACCTGTCGGTACGTAAAAAATTCCGAATAATCCGCGACGGCGAAGTTCTGGAAATACATGGCTATAGTGATCGCTTACGCCGTCATCGAAGGTTAGCACGTAACCTTCCGGCAGTGGCCCGCCGTTGAGTGCGTCCATCAATTCATCGCGTGATACGAATCCTCCGGTCTCACGAAAGTAGTCAAGCTGGGCACAAAAATCGTCTAAATGCAACGCCTGGAAGTAAGGAAGGCAATCATCAGTTGGCCTTACGTAATGGTACATGACGAATTTCATGTTGTTTTGCTCTGAGCGGTCAGCCAAGGTTGTTGGATCAACGGGACTTCTTTGCAACGGGCATTCTCGTTATTGAGGTATTTTTCGATCATCCCCGTGTCGAATTGATGTTGAAGATGCCGGAGTGAGTCTAAGGTGAAGTCTTTGCGTAAGCAAAGCTGGAATGGTATATCGCTTGACGGTTGTGGCAAATCCACGACTCGATCAAATTCTGCGACAAGCCGCGAGTAGATTTCAGCTGCATCAGCGATAAGCCGATTTCCAATCAAATGCGCCGAGTCGCCGTGGTAGATTCGGGCACGAATTTGATGAATGATTCGGCCTGTGTCAATTCCGCGATCCAAGAACATGAACGTCGCACCGACATATTCTGGCCGCCCCTGAACCAACGGAAAGTAGTTAGTTCCTGAACCTCGAAAATATGGTGACAAGCCCAAATGTAAATTAATGAAGCGTCCCTCGAACCTAGTCAGTAACTCGCTTTTGATTAAAGAACATCCATAGGCGCACAAAATATCGGGATTAAGGCAAACGATCGAATTAACCACTTCTGGCGTATTGACTTGGCCTTTCTCTAAAAATTTAGGATTTGATGCCTCTGGCATATACTTAAGCGCCAATCCGAAAATATCTCTTTCCGTCTGTTCTCGGGTCGCCGCATAGAGTTGCTGTTCAGTGTTATCCTCTTCCGCTCGAGAAAGTCTAGCCGCTAAACTTTGCTGGGCCCCTTCGCAAAAAGCTGTCAGCATGCGCAAGTTAGGATTAGCAGCCAGCGCTCGGCGGACGTATTGATGCCGCAATTCCGATCCGGTTAACAGGACGATGTTTTTCATAAAATTGGCGAATTAAGACTTTTACTTACGTACTGTTGTTTGAAACACAAGCCACAGAGTTCAAGTAACGCTTGAGCAGTTCGTTCGCCCGCCCGTCCATCGAGTCCGTTGAATTGTTGCTGCAATATTGCCTTTCTGCCTTCCCGATCTAAGCCTGGATTATCGAGATACCTTTCAATTGCTGGAATAAACTGCTCAGGTTGATCCACAATCGCGATGCCTCCGGTTTCCAGTATTTTAGAATAATGGGTGTAAAACCGGAACCGCCGTGCAGTCATTCCCCTCGCGTCAAATCCGGTTGAATCGTGGAACAGATTTACAATCGGAGTATCAACACACGCTGCGTCAATTGATAGTGTTGAATTAGGGGTGATCACGACGTCCGATGCCGTCAGTAAACTGGCCAAATGTTCAGCATCCTCCTTAGGAAGATCCCAGTTAAGGCATGAATCATGCACCGGAGGAACTTCGATGTGCACTCTTTCACATTTTAGTGCCAAATAGTTGTCCACGTTTCGCCGATAGACACCTTGCACTACTTGTGGGTGTAGTCGGACCCACAAATGCACCGGTCGAGAAAATCTGCCATTTTTCATCCAATCTACAATTTCACTTACTATTTGATACTCATGCGGGACTAATGCCGGATTGATTGTTCCGTACATCAGCAACGGCGCATCGTTGGGGATGCCGTATTTCATACGCCAAGTATTTCGATCAAAATTCTCTCGGAATGTCGCATAATGGTCGAATTGAGCTGCACCCACTTGATGAATTTTCGATCGCGGGTAGTTGTGATATCGAACTGCTTCGTCGGCCATTAGGTCACTCCACACCAATAGTTGATCGGGAATCCCATTCATGTAACCTTTGGAGGTAAGATTATCCCACGAGAGCATTACAGTCGCAGTCGTAATCCCGAGACGCTTTGCTGAACGCAACGCATGCACATCATGCAGGTTGAATCCAGGAGTACCAGTTACCACCAAATCAGGTTTATGCTGCTTCATTAGTGGGTCAAATTCTGTGGCGGGGAATAAACGATTTTCGGCCCGCATGTATCCATGTCGAAGAAGGGGAATATTTCCGAGTAACAGGTTTAAAGCTCGAGTCAAATAGTAACGCTTTGGCTGAGCTCGACGAAAACTCTCTAACTTATGATTTAACGTACCGCCCAACGACGGATTCATTAGTAAGTATTGCCGCCATATTGAAAGTCGATTTTCCCAAGTGCTGGACTTGGTGGGCATCTTTACTAGAGTTATTTGCGGGTGACTGAACTCACGCACAAAATAGGGCTCATCCGCGTTCAGACTACAAACGACCAATTCGGCGCCGGCTGCAAGGAGAGTCTCTGCAATACTGCTCCGCAACAGCATCCGAACCTGAAAGCCATGCGTAATGTTCAGGAGGATTTTTGGCGTTTTCTTAGCCATAACTGGGCTGCACTTTCTTTCGACTCAGTGACAGATAAACACTGACTTTTCCATTTGCTTAACGGCCAATCACTTGGTCGACGAAATTTTGATCGGCTGATCCGGCAACAGTTCGAGTGGTCACAAGCAAGTCCATTTCGAAATTCTCAGTACCTACAATTCGTGAAATTTCCGCTAGGCGTCCCTCCATTAATTTACAGGGGGGATGATGGTGGGGCAGCGCGAAAATTTGCAGTTTGGAATGGAGTTCATTGAGAAACGTCTCCGGATCAACACCCGATAGTCGTATGAGATTCGGGTTGAATTCCAAGATTCCCAGAAGGAATTTCGAGCGGTTAATCAACGTTCGCATGCCAGAAAACACAACGGGCTCGAACCCCTCCACATCAATCTTGAAAACTACTTTCATCTCTTGTAAGGTCACATCACTCAGTAAATCGTCGATGGCAACCGTGCGGATTCGCGTAGCAATAGATTCTGTATCAGACCGTTTTACTGCCGTCGATCGCCCGGATGAACCTTGGTCGACAAAAAAATCAAGTTCCTGATCTGATTTTTCTGCAGCAAGCGCGGTCAACATCGTGATTTTTTGGCGGTCCGGATGTTTTTGATGGGATTTTTGCAGAAAAGGACTGAGTGCCGGATTTGCTTCAATGCTGATTACCCGCTTGGCCATCGGATAGCGTTCGCCAAATACAAACTCCCCGTAGTTCGCTCCAATGTCGAGAACGATATCGGGAGCGATCTCAGTAATTGCTCGATGCCACATCCCTTTTAAGTTTGGTTGCCCTTGTGCACCACAAAGAAGCACGCTGCGTCCACGCGAATCTCGTCGATTGACGAAGATGTGCGATTGAGAATTTGGAAGGCAAACCGAATCGGGAAAGAGCGCACGATAGCGCAACGCGAGTTTGCACTCCTCAATCCATCGACGTAACATTGGCTGCCGCACAACGCGGTCCCAAATCTTCCCGAAAATCGGAATTTTACTGATTATTCTGGTCAAACTTGAACTCCGCAGGGCGAAAATTTAATGGAGACAATCCGTCTATTGTCGCCAAAATGACGAGTGTTATTGCGAAAGCGATTCATTGAATATTGCTGGTGTGAGGCATCCAGATTACGACTGTGGTTTTGGATAAAATGGAAGACCGATGAACAACTGTTTTAGCCATTCATCCAAAATGCAAATGGTTGCAAACGAATACTGCAGTGCAGCGAAATTCGTTCGCCGCCGGGTTGCCCGACACTGCGGCGGTGGTAGCCACAGACATTGGCCACGACCAACGTATTTTGTTTGCACTCCAACGCCATCTCGTTCCAACCCATCGCCTTCAGTTCATCCGGCGTCACACGGCGTGACGGAGTTTTCGGATTGCAGCTATGTTTGTAAATGTGTCTTGCTTGTTTCCCGGTAAGACGATGAGACCCTTTCACGTAGACCAATGGAGCGTCCTTTGGCGTCACGTCAGTTAGGTATAGCCACGCCTTGTGAGTATGAAAAAAGATGTCCGAATGCAATTCAGTTTCGGGGTCGCCCTGGGTCGTTTCCTTTCCTTGACGCACTCGTTCAATCGCCCGGTGAGCATTCTCCATTTTAAACTTCGTTTTTTCTGCCGCTTGCATTAAAGCGTACAAGCGAGGGTCAGCATAAAACTTTCGGATGTAATCCTGTTTCGCATCCTGGAATTCTTTGAGCACCGCTATCGAGTATTCCGTCGGACCGTGCATTCGCGTGTTAAGGCGACTCTCGTTGTTCGCAAGGATGCTCAAGCATTCAGTTTTGAGGGCTTCAAAGTCAGTTGGAGAAAAAAAATTCTCCATAACAACCATGCCATCGCTACGAAGTTGTTGTAGATGATTCTTGATACTCAGGTCAACCGGCGATGGTCTCAGGTTGTAGAGCCATCGGGCACCGTAGGTTCGAGCGACTTGTAAACCCATTCGATTCAAAAAATTATTCTTTACCAATTTGATGCCGGTAAACGACTGAACTAATGCAGTTTCTTTTAAACCCATTTTTGCTTCCGTAAAAATATCAAAAATGACATGAGCAATCTCAAAACAGTTGAACTCTGGCTGAAACGATGCCAATTTGCGTCAACTGGCGACTGCCGCAAAACGCGAACACCAAAACCTGTATCGCTGTCTTCACTATTTTAGAGCAGGTTAAGATCTGAGCAACTTTGTTAACTTTGCAATTTCGGTTATCCGGCGGGCTTTCCACGAAATCGGATTGTTGCAGCCCTCATTTGACCCATGATCCATTTCCAATCCGCCAACCGGAATGCAAATGCCTTCATTGCCTCGCGAGAATTTTGCTGCCAGAGGAAATACCACATTATGACGGCGATGATCAAGTAAATCATTGAACTGCCGATTGCCCCTCCGATTCCCGACCATTTCCACACAAGGATAGGTGTTACAATTCCGCCGACCAAAAAACCAACCAACTGGGCGATACTGGACCTTCCGGGCATCCCTTGACTTGCGAAGAAGGAATTGAGAATCGTAAACGACGCAGAACAAATGCTGCCAACCAACAAAATCAAGAAGACGATTGGGGTTTCTTCAAATTCTGGCATTGCGATCGGCAACACAAAATAACCAATGGCGCCCAATATTGCGGAGGCTAAGGCAACGATCCAAAAGGTTGACCGATGTAACATGACTGCCTCGCGAACGGCTTGATGCCGGTCGAGTCCGATTAGCCGATTCGTGAGAACGATGTTAATTGCCTGGGGCATCATCATTACGCTCCTGGCTATCGTCACAGCTATCGAGTAATTCCCCATCGTCGCCGCTGACATGGTCCAGCCAACAAATAAAGAGTCAAGGTACATATTCAAAAAGATCGACAGGCCACCTATCCAAATTCGTAACCCGTAGGAATAGGATCTCCGACAAAAATCCCAGTCAAATCGCCGTATCGGAGCATACTCGCGAAAAACGTAAATGATGGTTGCTAAAAAGCTGCTTCCGCGAGTTGCGAAAAATGCAAGATTTGCGCCGAACAATCCCCATTCAAACACAAAAATAAACAGCATTAAAAGCAATGGGTAAAGAACAGCGCTTCCTAATTCCATCTGGTTAATAAATTTGTAACGGGCTTCGCCAATCAATGCCCGATTGAGCACGGACTCGACGACCATTAACGGAATGGAGACGATTATGACCCATTTGATCGATTGAGGTATGGCATGAGTAAGTGAACCCAATAAATCAACTTGAACTAATAACAAGATCGAAAACGAACCGACAAGGCCGTTAACGAGTCCCATAACGATTGACGTCCACGCCAAATGCTTAAGTGTTTCGGTCCGGCCTGCCAGCAAAAATCGTATCGCCGATCCGCAACCGAAGCCGAAGACATAGGCCGAAATACTTACCAGCACCATAATCCAAGCAGCAACTCCTTTGTCGGCTGGGCCAAGGAAATTTGCGGCAATGATGCTAACTGCAATATTGAAGGGCTTGGCTACAACTTTTGTTGCAAAAATGCCGAGCGAACTCAACGCCGTTGCCCCACCAGTTGGATTCCTTGCGGGTGCTGGTGTACCAGAATCTGGGAGTTTTGATTCTATTGAAATGACGCTACTCGAACGGCTATATTCATTTGCTTGCGGTGAGCAGCAAACATGAACTGGTGATTGAAAACGTCCTCAATCGAGGAACGAATCCCAATATTGACCTTAACGCGTAGTACCGACGATAGATCGGAACAATGAAAAAATCTTCGATGCGACTATTATCCGAGTAAAGTTTCCAATACGGATTATAGGAAACACAAACGGCATTAGAAAAGCCGACCTTGCGAGCAACCCTTAGATACTCCTCAGCGTTCGTTGAAGTGCGAACCATTGTAGATTCTGAACTTGTCGAAGCCCGCCTCAATAATTTTTTGACAATTTGTCTCGCAAGGCTCAGCGGGTTGAAGAGGACGCGGGAAAGAATTGAGTGTGAATAGGGCATTGCAGGCACAATTGGCATAAAAATCTTGCCACCTGGTTTCAGCAAACGCAATGACTCAGCCAAAATTGCCGAAGGATCTTCAAAGTGCTCCAAGACTCCAATGTTGTAAATACAATCAAACGAGTTCGGTGGCAACCCTGTTGCTTCCGCATTTCCGACAATGGTTTGTGGCACCTGGAAATTTTCAGAAATGAAGTTCTTTTTTGCTTGCTCTAAAGCCGATTCGGAAAGATCTAACAGAGTGATGTTCTTAAACCCTTTACTCGCCAGATACGTCGAGGTAGTTCCTCTACCCGATGCAAGTTCCAAAAATGCCCAATCTGGTTGAGGTTGCATCGTCAGCAACAAATCCTCGAAGTAACATTTTTGCCAAAACTCATAAATAGTTTTGGGCGTAGATCGCGTGAATACCTTTGCGCGTGCATGCCCTAAGTCGCCGACTGTTTTCCAAATAGCATCCCATTCCTGAGCGCTACCATGTGCAGAGTCATTCGCCTCAAGTTGTTTGTTCATTTCCAGCCTCTCGTTTTCGCCAACACAACCAATTTTTGCGCAAGGAAGTCTTCGGTTCGTGACAACGACTCAACGGTGTTACCACCAATGTGAGGTGTCAAGATGATACCTGGGTTCTGTCTCGCCAACTCGCGCAGCCGCTTCAGAATTTCCCCGCCGTCATGTTCTTGGGAAATCACATCCATCGCCACACCACCCAAACGCTGTTCAAGTAAGGCGTCCAACAAAGCCAATTCGTCAACCAATTCACCACGTGCTGTGTTGACGAAAATAGCGTTGGCACGCATTGACTGAAATTCTCGTTGGCCAAAAAACTTTTCGTTTTCCGGCGTGTAGTTCGCGTGCAGACTGACGATGTCGGAGTCGGCCAAGAGTTGATGCAGTTCTCGAACCTCGAAACCATCTACCTGGCGTTGCCCTGCAAATTTTGGATCGCAAATCAAAACCTCGGCACCAAATGCTTTGAAGTATCCCGCTACAATGCTCCCTAACCGTCCGTAACCTACTATTCCGACTGTCTTTTCGTAAATCTCGTGCCCTTTGAAGGGAACCCGATCCCAGCCCCCGGCGATAACGTGCTCGTGTGCCGCGTTTAATTTCCTTAAGACCGCCAGTGTTAAGGCGATTGTCAATTCGGCCGTCGCGCGAATCGTCTTAAGGAATTCTACTTCACCTTGCAAGGAAACAACGCCTACACCATGCTTCTCAGCAGCAATCAGGTCAATGTGATTGAGGCCGGTTGTGTTCGTCGCAATAACTTTTAGCTTTGGAGCGGCGGCAATCAATGAACTATCGATGAAGGTTCTTAATCGCACCCACAAACAATCAATCTCGCTCATTCGACTAACAAGACCAACTCGGTCTAAATCATCGCATTGAATATGGAAAGCGCTCGACAAGATTTTCAATGCTCTTGGAGAAAAGTCCTTGCTTTCCGCAATCAGAAGAGAGGGCTTCACTGTCCTGCAGCCTCCCCTGGGTATCGAGAAATGTCTTGCTGCAGAAGAAAGTCGCACAACAACAAATCAAACGGCTCATCAATGTTTAGCGCCCGTTGCGTTGGAATCAACCAAGCACGACAATCACTCCCCTTAATGGAATTATGTTCCATCAGAACATTTCGACGCGTCAAATACACAGAACCATCCCGCAAATAAAATCTTGGTAAGTCCTGTCGCCGCTGCCCTTCGAATTGTTCAGCAAACGGTGGATCTACAACCCGCCCATCAATCGCAAGCTCTTTCATTCGTGCGGGATGCCGCTCACCAACATCACTGAACCCAATTACGGAATCGCAACCGGTCTGTTTCATCAACCCTACCGCCCCATTGATATCCGAAACCAATCGCAAAGGGTTGGTTGGCTGTAAGGTAAAGACTGCGTCGTAGTATTCTCCTGCTTGCTCCAATCTCCGGACGACATCTTGAAGAACTGGTACGGTCGGCGTAGTGTCGGTTGCTAGTGCTGCAGGACGTAGAAAGGGCACATCGACGCCAAGCTCACAACCAAAATTTGCAATCTCCTCATCATCGGTTGACAGGACCACCCGCGTGAGACAGCTCTCCAAAGCAACTTCTGAAGTATAGGCCAAGAGTGGTTTACCACGAACTTCGACGAGATTCTTTCGCGGGATCCCTTTCGAACCTCCGCGAGCAGTAATAATACCTAGTGTTTTCATAGCTAGCTCCCCACAACCTTGCTGCGGCAACACATGCTTAGAGCGGTGTCTAAAGCCGCCAAAAAAACTCATATGGATGCGTTATCGAAATGACGCAAACATGACTTTCCTGCACCTTTCGCAATCAATGCCGACTGAGGAGACAAGCGACTCCACTGTCGGATGACTTCTTTGACATTGAATTCACCATCCCAAGTCCTGCCGACACTCCATCGGTATCGCGATCACATCACCAACAAATCCAGAAAGACTCTCTGAAAGCGGACGCTTTGTGTTTTGATCGAAAACAAAATAACCATGGCCTGACAAAAATTCAACCACACGCCCACTATGCCAGCCAAACCCGCTAAGCAATCTGTCGTCTAGCTCACTAAGCACTATTGGTCTGAATCGATCAAGAACAACATGGGCTCCGGAAAACACCAGTCCCTCAGCGCCCTCTACATCGACCTTGACAACTGAGGGTGACAAATTGTGTGTGGTGACAAGCGTATCGAGAGTAGAGCTTTTCACTTTCACTATGCGTTCATTATCACGCTGCCCGTGTGGATGAGCGATCTTCTTGATCGAAGAGTACTCCTCTGCTCCTTCTGCTGTATGTATGGTACATTCGTCTAACGTATCTGATGCGACTCCATCAAAAACAATGACGTTATTCAATCCGTTCCTTCTAATATTCCCTTGCAAGCAAGAGACCATTTTCGGAACTGGCTCAATAGCTAGAACACCTCCCTCACTTCCAACAATTGCGGCTGAGAGCACGGAGAACAAACCTAGATTTGCCCCAACGTCGATCACATGGTCTCCATCTCTAAGTATCGCTTCAAGAATCCGTACTTGTGTTGTCTCGTAACAACCCTGCAAAATACGCTTTACCATATTGTTAGAAAGAGGCATCTCAAAGGTACCACGGAAGGCATTTACGCTAGCCACCACCCCACTTGCTTTAAGATCGCGCACCATCTGATCAATACGGCGACTACACCAACTTCGCTTCAGCTTTGCTTGAATCCTACTGTATAGCCCTCTAGAAACCGTTCGTGGCGTAATCAAAACCTCTCCGAGAGATTGAACACGCGGCATCTCTCGCAAATCACCATTTTTAGCATTCATCATTCACTAGCCCAACAAGAAAAGGATTTAACGCAAACAAGCAAGATTTTCTAGGTGCCAAAGCAGATTCCCTTACATGACAAACCGCTTGTCAATACGTTATTTTCTTCGCAATTTTCAGTTGGCATTCGGAAAGCACGTCAGCAATCTTCTCGCCGGCTTTTCCGTTTCCATAAATCCGACTGCTTTCAAACAGCCCATGGGAAACCTGCTTCTTGATGGCGTCGCAAATATCGGACTCCAAATAATCCACATCAAGGACGTTATGGCCTCGCATTCTACCAGCTTGCCGCGAACCAACATTCACTACCGGAACTCCTAAAAACGCACACTCACGTATCCCGACACTTGAATTGCCAATTAAACACTTGCTGCGGTAAAGCAATGTCAGAAAGTCATGAGGGGCCATGTTTTTGTAGAAGTGGAAGTGAGAGGTATCATGGTTTTCCCTAAAACTCCTGATGCCGGCGCTAGTGCCATCCGCACCAGCATCAACATTTGGCCAAAACCAAAGAACGGGCAACTTTACAGAGGCTGCGGCACGTAGGGTCTGCTCGATATGGTCGCGAGACTCGCGATATTCCGTGGTAACCGGGTGCTGCATGACCACGATGTACCCGCCCTTTAAGTCCAACGATTTGCCTACTCCCGTGTACTTTTCCATAGGGTTAAAAGATGCGCCAGGATTTTGCATTATCTCGTATGCCAAATCGATCGAAGGACAGCCAGTGTTAAAAACCATTTCTGGGTCTTCGCCCAGTCTGACGACACGTTCGAATGCATCTTGTGAAGCCACCAAATGTATGTCGGCTAACTTTGTGACTGAATGCCGAACTTTTTCATCAATCGATCCTGTTACTTCCCCGCCTTGAATGTGAGCGACAGGAATGTTCATGTACGCGCCAGCGATTGCTGTTGCTATCGTCTCGTAACGATCCGCAATGGTGACCACAATATCGGGCGCCAAGTTCAAAAAAGTAGTGGCCAATTCCATGACTCCCATTCCGGTAGTCTTTGCCATAGACGTGGGATTCTCACCTTCGAGAACCATAAAAACTTTTTCATTTATTCGAAAGCCGTCTTTCTCAATCTGATTGACAACACTTCCGTATCGATCCAACAACGCAGAGGCTGCAACGACCAACTGAAGTTCCAGATCAGGATGCGACTGGATCGCTGCTAATGCAGTTTTTACTCGGCTATAACTCGGCCGGGCAGTGATGACTACACAGATTTTTCGTTTGATTGACATTTTATAACCTGAACGCGATCAATACGGCCTTCTCGTCCGTCGTTTGACTTCTTCTCAAAACTCTCTTTAGGAATGGAGTGGCATTAACGAAAATCACTCATCGTAAAAAAATGATCTTCAATAACATCGTGTTTTAACACCTTCCCTACGAAGGACTCCCAGCGATTCGCCCCAATTCCGGTCCCTGGTTTCTTGAATGCCAAATCGTCGAACGTGAGCGTATGTCCTGCGGAGAGCTTTCGTGAGGCAACTATGCTCTTGGTGAACAGATGGTGTAAATGTATCGAGGATGCCGCTTGTGTATCCTTGTCAATCGGATTGTGCATTGCAATATGCACTTGCCGCACCGAATCCACCAATTCCTGAGTCTGCTCAAAGGTAAGGCTAGCTTTCGCATCAGGCCCGAACTGAATCTTTGAAAATGCTACGTGAAACTCGAGCATGCTCGCTCCCAACGCAGTGGCTACGATACCCGGCGTGGTGCAGCCACTATGATCGCTTAATCCTACTGGGCATGAAAATCGACTGATTAGCTCGGGGATGATGTTAAGCCCCCATTTTTCAGGCGGACAAGGATAAGCGGTTGTACATTGGAAAATTCCGAAGTGACTACCTTGGCGGTCGATGAAATCGATTGTTTCTTGCAACTCCTGCCAACTGCTCATCCCACTTGAGACCAACAAAGGTTTCCCGGTTTGGCACATTTTTTTCAGCATGGGATAATTTGTGAGCTCACCGGACGCAACCTTCCATGCGGGTACATCGCATTCGACAAGCCAATCAACTGCGAGGTTACTAAACGGTGAACTGAGAAATTGAAGTCCTTTTTCTCGGGCATGTGCAGCCAACTCGAGCCATTGCGATTTTGAAAATGAGGTCCGCTTCCAGTAATCGTAGCGAGTTGCGTCTTGAGGAAAAACCCTCACTCTAAACTTCTCCTCCGATGTACTTTCTTGCTCTGCGATATGCGTTTGAAATTTGATGGCATCAACTTCACAGGCGGCCGCTGCATCGATGTACGCATGCGCCGCCCCTAAGCTTCCATCGTGCGCCAGTCCTACTTCTGCGATCAGAAATACACTCTGATCCCTTCCGATCAATCGATCACCAATTAACAATTTCAAGGGCTGGAATCTCCCATCTCGTCGTAAGCATATTTGTCGCAAAAAGCAGGTTTTTCAATTTGTTGCACCTAGTACGACATAAACAGTCAGTACTTAGCGATTAATCGTTTTGCTTACAAACCAGTCGATAGTTTTTTTCAGTCCCTCATGGACCCTTACGACAGGATTGTAGGAAAGCAATTGCCGGGCTTTCTCAATATTCGCAAGCGAATGTCGAACATCTCCAGCGCGAAAATTTCCATATGTAAGTACGGCATCTGGCTCCAAGTCGAGCATCAACCTGTCACATTTATTTAACTCCCAACAAATCGAGGACACCAAATCATTCAGTGACGTCTGTTCGCCAACAGCGATATTGTAAACCTGATCGCGAGACGTCTGTTCAGATGACGCAGACAAAATATTGGCTTGCACCACGTTCTCGACGAAGCAAAAGTCTCGGCTGGTCTCACCGTCGCCATTTATGCAAACAGACTCTCCAGAGAGGAGTTTCCCGATCCATTTTGGAATTACTGCTGCGTAGGCGCCGTTTGGGTCTTGCCTCGGACCAAAGACATTAAAATACCGCAATCCGATGGAACTGAAGCCATAGGTTCTGGAAAACACTTCCGCATAGAGTTCGTTAACGTACTTGGTTACTGCATAAGGCGAGAGAGGCTTCCCTATCTTGTCTTCAACTTTTGGCAAATCGGGATGATCTCCATAGGTCGAACTTGATGCTGCATAGGTAAAGCTAGCTACCCGGGCGTCCTTGGACGCTACCAGCATGTTTAGAAATCCTGTCACGTTAGATTCGTTCGATGCAATCGGATCTTCAATCGAACGCGGCACTGACCCAAGTGCTGCTTGGTGCAATACGTAATCCACACCTTCTACCGACAGCCTGCAATCAGCAAGATTCCGGATGTCTCCTCGATGAAATTTGAATCGACTCCATTGCTCATCTGTAACGCACCGCTGAACGTCATCAAGATTGTGCTGATGACCTGTGCTAAAATTGTCTAAGCCAACAACTCTTTGGTTAAACTTAAGTAATGTCTCCAAGAGATTCGAACCGATAAATCCCGAAACACCCGTTACTAACCAAGTCTTCGGAGTTTTCTCTAACTGATTCAGTATCTCTTCGTATCTGGTTTGAAACATTGTCGATTAGGATAAAGCTCTTAAAGCAAAGAAGTTATCACGTACGTGGGGAGGGCGGATTCGCCATCCTACAAACGGCCGTCGGTTGCTTCGCGGGGGAATATTGATTTGATGTCGTAAACCACACACTCGCGTCGTCCGAACCGTCGCAGCCCGTCGATTCCGATCGACAAAAATTGCTCGTGGGCTACCGCCAAGACAATGCTGTCGTACTTGCCACTCGGTATCGATTCGATCAAGTCGATTCCATATTCATGTTTTGCATCCCCCGGATTCACCCAAGGGTCATATACGTCAACATTAGCACCATAATCGCGAAATTCATTCACCAAATCGATCACTTTGGTATTTCGAATGTCGGGACAGTTCTCCTTAAACGTCAGACCTAGTATTAGCACGTTCGAATCCTCGACATGAATTCTTTTCTTTAGCATCTTTTTTACGACTTGAGCTACCACGTACTGCCCCATACTATCGTTGATCCGACGGCCAGCTAGGATTACCTCTGGACTGTATCCGATCTCCTGTGCTTTATGAGTTAAGTAATAGGGATCCACTCCAATACAATGGCCTCCTACCAAACCAGGACGAAATGGCAAGAAATTCCATTTAGTTCCAGCTGCAGCTAAGACCTCAGACGTATCGATTCCCATCCGATTGAATATCAACGCCAACTCGTTCACTAACGCAATATTAAGATCACGTTGTGTATTCTCGATAACCTTTGCTGCTTCCGCTACCCGAATTGATGTGGCTTTGAAGGTTCCTGCTGTTACTATGGAGCCATAGAGCTTATCAACAAATTCCGCGACCTCTGGAGTTGATCCTGAGGTGACCTTCTTAATTGTTGTAAGCCTATGTGCTTTGTCCCCAGGATTGATTCTCTCCGGACTGTACCCTGCAAAGAAGTCTTGATTGAACCTCAGTCCTGAAATTCGCTCTAATACTGGAATACAATCCTCCTCCGTCGCGCCCGGATACACTGTCGACTCGTAAATTACCACGTCACCCTTTTTTATAACCGAGCCAATTGTTTCGCTCGCTTTAATAAGAGGCGTCAGATCGGGACGTTTGTGTTCGTCTACTGGTGTTGGCACTGTTACAATGTATACATTGGCGGAATCCACTTCCTTTGGTTCACTCGTAAATTGAAGGTACTTGCTGCTCACGAGTTCATCTGAGTCAACCTCGAGCGTTGAGTCCTTCCCCGACTGAAGTTCTTTAATGCGACTTTGATTTATGTCGAATCCGAAGGTCTGAAAATGTTTACCAAATTCTACCGCTAGTGGAAGACCGACGTAACCAAGACCGCAAATGCAGATTTTGGTCGATTCTCTAGAGAGTGATAATTTTGATGTCATAGCATACAGAGAGAAGAGAGCAAAGTTTGATGCTTCAGTCAAATACTGCAGAGCATCTGTTAGGAAAAACGTTCCGACTCATTTTAATACGCAAAAGATTTCCACTTAATCGAAGTCAAATTTCCAGGGAGCAATTAAGGGTGACTTGATAGAAATGTTTCGGCGATCAAATAAACTATTAAATGATCACTAATTACAAATACAGGAAAAAGTGAAAATTACTTCCAGCACCCCCGTGTATCAATAACCACTCGTTGATCGAGAATGCGTCGCGAGAGTCGTTTAAACGGTCGGTGATCGACTAAAAGGACCACTATGTCCGCTTTTTGTATTGCGTCTTCGGCTAAACCTAATGTTGCTTTGCCCGCCAGTGATTTTGGTAGCTCTCTGATATGCGGCTCACAGACGATTAAGTCATCGCCGTACTCTTCGGCTAATCGTTCTGCGATGGACATGGCAGGGCTTTCACGCAAATCATCCACATCCGCTTTAAAGGCCAAGCCAAGGCAAGCTATGATCGGCTTGCGAAATCTCGCTGCTCGTTCTCGGATTTGCCCCAAAACGTGTGCTGGTTTCGAATCATTGACTCTTCTTGCAGTTTCAATTAATCGAGCTCGATCCGGACATGCAGAGACGATAAACCATGGATCGACCGCAATGCAGTGACCGCCAACTCCTGGGCCAGGGTTAAGGATGTTTACCCTTGGGTGCCGATTTGCCAACTTTATCAACTCCCAAACGTCGATATCCAACTGATCACATATCATCGACATCTCATTGGCAAACGCGATGTTGACGTCTCGATACGAATTCTCCGTTAACTTGGCCAACTCCGCGGTGCGAGCATCAGTCAAAAAAATCTCGGCGGTACAAAACGTTTCATACAAACGGCAAGCTCGTTCAGCCGCTTCCGGCGTCAATCCACCTGCGATTCTATCATTGGTGACTAATTCCTTGAGCATTTGCCCCGGTAATATTCGCTCAGGACAATGTGCAAAATGGAAATCATCCGCCACATTATTTGGCAATTCCTCTAACAACCAGTCTCGCATTTTCTCCGTAGTGCCAACGGGAGACGTAGACTCCAAGATGATCAAGTTGCCTGGCTTCACAACATTAGCGATCGATTTCACTGCGGACTTTACAAACGACAAATCGGGCCTAACACTCTCTTGGTCATGATGAAAGGGTGTCGGTACCGCAATGATAAACGTGTCGGCCTCCGCTGGTTTAGTCGCAGCTTGCAAATTGCCGCTTTGAACCGCTGCACGCACTAGGATGTCCAAATCAGGTTCCTCGATGTGGATCCTGCCATCGTTTATGGTCTCTACAACACGCTCAACGACATCAACGCCTAGTACCTTTTTGCCCTTGGTAGCGAAAATGGAAGCAGTCGGTAATCCAATGTATCCGAGGCCGATAACACAGATGTCGTAATTTGAAGTCATGAAATTTGCAGTTAGATCTTGGTACTTAGTTCTTAGTTTTCTTATGTAGGTTTATACTTTTTGTGATGCCCTGCTGGCTCTACATTACGACAACCGGCTTAGATCCATTGTGTCGAGTAGGGGGATTTGCAACCAGGTTCACTGCAGGGGGCGGGTTAGCTAAGCCTTGGTCTTTAGGCAGTTAAGATGTCGCAGATTCGTTTTGCTGATTGCCCGTCTCCATACGGATTCTTAAGTCCCGATCGGCTGGCATATTCGGTCTCACTGTTAAGCAGTATGCTCGCCTCTTTGACGATCCTTTCTGGATCTGTCCCAACCAATCGACATGTTCCAGCAGTGACTCCCTCTGGCCTCTCTGTGGTATCGCGCATGACTAGCACAGGTTTACCTAAACTAGGTGCCTCCTCTTGAACTCCGCCCGAATCGGATACGATGAAATAAGCCCTATCCATCAACCATATAAAATCTTCGTAACCAGCGGGTTCGATCAATGCAATCCTCGGATTGTTAGACAACAATCGATTCACGGGTTCGCGAACATTGGGATTTAAATGAACTGGATACAATATTCCAATCTCAGGAAAAAGCCTCGTTATCTCGTTCAACGCATTGCAAATATGTTCGAACCCTTGTCCAAATGATTCACGTCTATGACCTGTTACTAAGATCATTCGCTTGGGTTGGCCCTGATTACTGAGTAAGAATTCCTCCGCGAAATCCGCAGGAATTCGAAGCTTGGTCACAACATCCTTGGGGTCCCTGTGCTTGATTTTCTCACGCATCCACAGCAGAGCATCAATGACGGTATTGCCGGTCACAAAGATGTTGTTTTCATCGATAGATTCCTTAATTAGATTACTCTTGCTCCACTCTGTTGGTGCAAAATTATAGGTACAGAGTGGTGTCGTAAGTCGTCGGTTCATTTCCTCCGGAAAAGGGGAGTGCATATTACCGGTTCTCAAACCTGCTTCGACGTGTCCTATTGGAATTTGCTGGTAGAACGCAGCAATTGCGCCGGCCAAGACGCTCGTTGTATCACCTTGAACTAGGACACGATCCGGTTTACTTTCTAAAAAGTAGTCCGATAAAGCACTGATGGCACGAGCCGTTAACTCCTGAAGAGTTTGATTGGGAAGCATTAATCCGAGATCATGATCAGGCGTTAAATCGAATGCACTGAGTGTTTGCTTTAGCATCTCGCGATGCTGCCCAGTGGAAAGCAATATGGCTGTGACGTCCCTGCGTGATTTGAGCTCTCGATAAATGGGAGCCATTTTTATCGCCTCAGGACGCGTGCCG
>Ga0315899_10000684_pt1 | contig 40139 bp, 37 predicted proteins | sample LakEriMetagenome_2_FD_203518 | JGI IMG/M metagenome (GOLD analysis project Ga0315899, IMG submission 203518) | Freshwater fungal communities from buoy surface, Lake Erie, Ohio, United States - Buoy 4 MA112 | ecosystem: Environmental > Aquatic > Freshwater > Lake | place: USA: Lake Erie, Ohio...
GATATATCTGCTCCTCGTTGTTTTGAAATTGAGGCACGTTTGCGGGATCTACTTGATATTCCAGTCTTTCATGATGATCAACATGGCACAGCCATTGTGGTGCTAGCAGCATTAACAAATGCATTAAAGCTTGTGAAAAAGGATTTGAAATCAACCAAGATTGTTTTAAGTGGAGTAGGCGCTGCAGGAACAGCGGTTGCAAGATTGTTGGTTGCAAAGGGTGCTACAAACATTATTGGCTTTGATAAGGATGGTTTAGTTTTTGAAGATAAAGGGGCTGAGGATCCAATGCGTAAGTGGTTTGTTTCAAACTGCTCACCTGGATCATTCAGAGGCGATATTCACGCGGCGATGAAGGATGCTGATGTCTTTATCGGAGTAAGTGCGCCAAATGTATTAACTGAGGATGATATTAAGTCAATGGCAAAGGGTGCAATCGTATTTGCTCTAGCCAACCCAGATCCTGAGATTGATCCTGCCCTTGCAAGAAAGTATGCAGCAGTTGTGGCAACTGGAAGGAGTGATCAGCCAAATCAGATCAATAATGTTTTAGCATTTCCTGGAATCTTTAGAGGCTTACTTGATGCTCACATAACTAAAATTACCGACAAGATGTTGGTGCTAGCCGCTGAGGCTATTGCATCCTGTGTCTCAGATGAGCAGTTGAATGCTAATTTTATTGTGCCAAGTGTTTTTGATTTAAATGTGGTTCAAAAAGTAGCGGCCTCTGTAAAGAAGTCTTAACAAAAAATGCTTGAGTTTGCTGCCTCATTTGATGAGCAATTATCCCCGGTTGGGCCATTTTTATTTTATGTAGTAATTGCTGGAATTATCTTTGTTGAAACTGGATTACTAATTGGCTTCTTTTTACCAGGAGATTCACTTTTATTTAGCGCAGGGTTAGTTGCAGCAGCAAGGGATGACATAAATATCGCCTTTTTAGTATTTGCAATATTTTTAGCTGCCTTTATTGGTGATCAGGTTGGTTATGTGATTGGTCGAAAGGTTGGCCGGCCCTATCTTGAAAAGCATAAATCAAAGCGAATGAAGCGGATGCTGGAGCGAAGTGAGCGATTTTATGAAAGATATGGCTGGTGGTCGGTTGTAATTGCAAGGTATATCCCTTGGGTTAGAACCTTTGTGCCACCGATTGCTGGAACTGTGAAGATGAATTACTACAAGTTTTTATCAGCTAATGCGTTAGGTGCGCTCTTGTGGGGTGTTGGAATTACCTTAGCTGGTTACTACTCAGGCTCTATTCCTTGGGTTAAAGATATTTCTTACGCACTTGCCGCCTTCTTCATCTCAGCCTCTTTAATTGCAGCTTTTAGAAACTACCTTCGAGATAGGCGAGAGAGCAGGGATTGACCATTTGCAGCAACACCTAGGTAGGTAAGTGTGATGCCAGCAAGTAAGTAAGGTGAGATAAGAGTTCCCTTTGTTGGAAAAATTAAATCAATTAGTAATGAACCAATCAACATTCCGCCAACACTATAAAGAGTAAATTCGAGAACTCCAAGATGTTGGACTATATGGGCAGAGAGTGCAATATAAATTACTCCAATAGAGCCGCCTAGAAACATCCACCAAGGAGCGGTTTTAAAATTCATTATTGAGTGATCAGTAAATACAGATCGCAGTAGTAGGAGTAAGAGTAAAAAGGTGGTTCCGGTAATAAAGTTTAATTGAGAGGTTGCAAAAGCTTTTTTGGCATAGGAGTTAATCTGACCATTTAACGCTCTCTGTAATCCAACCCAAGTGCCGGCAAAGACAGCCAGGCCAATAGCAAGAAGTGAAAAATTACTCATTGTAAATCTATCCCAAGATGAAACTACAACCGCTACTACAGTAATTACAGCTGCCAATACTCTGCGTTTTGTTATCGCACTCTTTGCTCCACCTGTAAGTCCTAATCGATCTACTAAAAGTGAGATAGCAGTTTGTCCTGCAAGGGATGCAACAGTGAAAAGTGCTACCCCAGCAATTGGCACAACATAGGTTTGCATGGCAACAAAGGATGCGCCAAGTGCGCCGGCAATTAAAGTCCAAGGCTTCATCTGTTTGGCTTTAACTGCTTTAAAAATCTCTAAAAATGCTGCACGGTTTTCACGCCTTGCAAGTGAAATAGTTGTCACAAAGATTAGCCCAGTAGAAAATGAGATAACTGCTGCTTCAAGTGAATCACCCATCTCTTGGGAGAGCGCCCCATTAATCCTTGATTGGGCGGCAATTAAGAGCCCAGATAAGCCAGAGAGAAAGCCCAACCCCACCTGATACTGAGCTGTCTTAATAAATACTCCTAAAAATCAAAGTTTATTAAGACAGAGTATAGAGATTAAGGCAGAGCTGGGGCAGATCCTAAGGTGATATTAAATGTTTTATTGGTGCCACCTGATTCAGTAACAACGCTTATCCGATCACCTGGTGCGTTACTTCTAATTCGAACAATGGCAGTGACAGCGTCATTTACCTTAAAGCCATTGATGCTTCTAACAATTGTGCCAACTGTTAGACCTGCTTTTTCGGCAGCACTATCTGGGGTTATGTTGTTGATTCGAAGTCCAGGCCCAGTAAAGGTGGGATCAAATGAGACCCCTAGAAATGGTTTAGTGGATTTACCAGTTGCAATTAACTCATCAGCTATTCGCTTTGCTTGATTAAATGGGATTGAAAAACCTAAGCCAATGCTGCCACTTGCCCCAAAGGCAGAACCTAAAGTGGCGATCGCAGAGTTAACACCAACCGCCCTGCCTTGTGAATCAACTAATGGCCCACCTGAGTTACCAGGATTAATCGCAGCATCAGTTTGGATTGCATCCATAAAGCTTTCAGCATTATTTGAGCCAGTAGTTACTGGGCGATTTAAGGCAGAGACAATTCCACTAGTTACAGTTCCAGATAAGCCAAGGGGTGAACCAAAGGCAACAACAGCGTCCCCTATTGAAATAGATGAGGAATCACCGATTGGAATCTCAGGAAGATTTCCTTTTTTAATTGAGATTACTGCAAGGTCATACTCAGAGTTTCTGCCAACAATACTGGCCGGATAGATATCTCCATTGTTTAACTCAACCTCAATCTTGCCAGAGGTGGCCGCGCTTTCAATCACATGGTTATTGGTTATGACATAGGAAAGGGAGGAGTTGGATTTATATATTGAACCTGAGCCAGATCCAGAGCCAAGGGTGGTGCTTACCTTAATTGAGACAACGGAGGCAGATACTAATTGGGCAATGCTTTTCACATTTGCCCCAGTAGCACCAATATCAATAGCACTTCTGCCCTTTGGGCAGCTGCCGTTGGTGGAGGCAAAAAGTGCTTTACTTTTATTATCAATACAGGCCTTGACCACTGGCACGCTAGGGTTGTTTGCAACTGCAAAGCCACCAACACTTAATGCGCCAATTACAAATCCAATAATGAGTTTGTTAAATCCGCTTTTCATAACCCTCCAATTGCCCATGGCCAAATACTAAGATGAAATTCTGTAAATTACCTTAGAGATTTCTGATCATTTCCTAGATCTTCAAAGCTCATATTTCTCACCTCTTTATTCAAAAATGAGAGGGTAATTGCAACAACACTCACCCCAGCCAATATATACAAGAAGTTTTCAAGTCCAAAAAGAGCAGATAAGGGGGCTGCAATTGCAAGCCCTATTGGTCTAAACATCATAGATCCCATCGCATCAAAAGATGCCACACGGGAGAGTGCCTCACGCGGCACCTTTTTTTGCATTGCGGTATTCCAAAATGTTCCCCACAGATCAAGTGTTATACCAAATAAAAATGCGGCAAAGGCAATTATAAAAAGTGATTGGGGCTTTGCCATCGTGAAGATGTAAAAAGTGAGAGTGAAGGAGGAGAGTTGTAAAAAGCGCAGCGGGTACTTTGGTTTAATCTTAAGTGCAATTATTGAACCAACAATTAACCCAACTGACTCTGCTGTAATCACTAATGACCAGGATTTAGCGCCATTAAAGTGCTCTAAAGCTATCAATGGCCCTAAGACATTTTCTGCTGCTGCCCAACACATAACTAAAAATGACCATGATATAACCAAGACAACAATCCACTTAAATGAGATAAAAACCTGCCAGCCATGGCGAAGATCAGCCAGCACTGTATTTTCACTGTGCGCTGCCCTTGGAGTTAGATGTCTAAAGCTATAGATCATCACCCCTGAGATCATAAATGAGGCGGCATCGATTGCTAATGTAATTGCTGCGCCATATTGATCAATTAAAATTCCTGCAACTGCAGCTCCTATGATCAAACCACTATTTGTTAACAATTGATTTAAAGCATTTCCTTTTTGTAATCCCTCACTAGGCACAACAGCTGGAATGATTCCAGAAAATGCTGGCCAGAAAATCCCCCAAAACAATCCGTAGGCACCATTTACAAGCAGTAACACTGCTACTGGAACATCTCCTGTTGCAAAATACCAGGCCTGAATTAGTAGGACAGCACCTGCTAAAAAGTCGGTAATTCCAACCATTCTTGCCCGGCCATACTTATCAGCGATAACTCCACCAAAAGGTGCCACTAGTAAGAAGATGGCTGTGGTGGTTCCAAGAACTAAACCAAGTAAGTTAGCTGATCCATTAGGCAGCGCTAATATGCCAAAAGCTAAGGCGATTGGCCCCATACCATTGCCAAAGTTTGAGATAAAGCGGGCTGAAAATAATCTTTTAACATATGGCCGAGCTAAAACCTCTTTGGTATCCAACTTACCTAATTACCTCTTTAGATCTTGTAATTGATTCTAGAAAATCCATATCTGGTTCAACCCCGATTCCAGGTTTGTTTGGAACTGTTAAATAGCCATCCTCCATAACAAATGGTGTTGTTATATCTTGCTTAAAGTAACGAGCAGATGCTGATGTATCTCCGGGCAAAGTAAAGCCAGGAAGGGCTGCTAATGCCAGATTTGCAGCTCTGCCAATACCAGTCTCTAACATCCCACCGCACCAAACTGGAATCTTACTTTTAACACACAAATCATGAATCTTTACTGACTCTAAGTAACCACCAACTCTTCCTGGTTTGATATTAATAATTGTGGTTGCTTTAAGTGCTAACGCATCCTCAGCTGATTTAAGTGAAATAATTGATTCATCAAGACAGATGGGTGTCTTAACCTCTTTAGCAAGCAGTGCGTGCCCCAAGATGTCATGCTCATCCAGTGGTTGTTCAATCAATAACAAATTAAATTCATCTAACCTGGCTAAATGCTTACCGTCATCTCTTGAATACGCCTGGTTAGCATCAACTTGTAATGGAACATCTGGATATAAATTTCTTATGAATTTAACTGCTTCGATATCCCAACCTGGCTCTATTTTTAATTTTATCCTTCGATACCCCGCATCAACGTAGGACTTAACCTCTTGACCTAGCGCCTCTAGATTGTTTGCAATACCAACTGATACACCACACTCAACCTTGCTTTTAGTAGCCCCAAGGTATGAAGCAAGTGAAACTTTTTGATCCTTAAGTTGGGCATCTAAAATGGCTGTTTCAAGGGATGCCTTTGCCATCTGACCTGCTAAAAATGGTTTCAAAACAGTTGCAACATCCTCAGCGTTTATTTCAGGCTTTGCTTTGAGTGCTGGAATTAAAAATCTTTTTATCAAATCAATACAACCTGCCACATACTCTGGTGAATAAAGTGGCTCTGACATTGCCACACACTCTGCCCATCCAGTTGTGCCATTTTCATTTGTTACTTTAACAATTAATACTTCACGAGAGATTTGCGTGCCAAATGAGGTTCTAAATGGCCGGACTAAAGGTAGGTGGATTGTTCTTAATTCAACCTCTTTTATTTTCATATTCGCACAACATATTCACTATTTGCAGAAAAGCCAACTATTTGCCCACCCTTTTCAAACGCTTGCAGGAATTGCTCGCGAACTTTGCGTCGCCAGCGAAGATTTTCTTCTCTATCACTCGACCTAATTGCCACAATATCTGCTGGAATTTGAATCAAAACATCATTTGGTTTTGGCGTAGAAACTAATTCTCGCTGTACTGGATTTTCCCCAACAACTTTCCAGCTGACCATTAAGCGATCTGATTCATCTCCTGCATTTAATGCATCTGGCATATCGCCATAAAAATTTGGGTAATATGAAGAGATATTTACGCCCAGCTTAATCAAATTTAACTTGGCATTACGGCTAACTAATGGATCAAAGGTCCACGATATTTCTGGGTAATTATTCTTTTTTGCCCAATGCCACTGATCAATCTTTAACGCATAACCAACCCCTTGATCCCGGTACTCGTCTAACACAGCGGTCATATGTGAGTGAAGGTGTAATCCCCCAGTTGTTGCAGGAAATGCAAAGGCCGCTCCAACACATTTACCATCTATAAATGCACCAGAAAGATAGGAGCCGCTGTGCACCATCGCCTGCAAAAGATTTGGTGTAATTTCTGTGCCTGAATCCATCGCCCAAGTTTGATCAAATACATTACGACCTAAATGCTGATCAGAAAGTGAATCCAATTTACGAACCTCGATTTGAGAACTCATTGAATAATCTTATTGGTGCGCCTGCAGGGATTCTAACCCCGAACCTTATTATCCGTAGTTGGCATGAGATTTACTAAATGTCTATTCTGATAGACACGTTCTAGACCTTTATCACGATTGCATTTCCCGAAGGAAAATTCAATATTGATTCGGGTTTTTCTTCAAAAAATTTATCAACAACTGAACGCAAATCTGGATAATCCCAGCCATAATCATCAAAATAGATCACACCACCACGAACCATTTTGTAATAAAAGAAATTAAGAGTTTCCAATTCAGGAAACCACCCATTCATATCGATAGATAAGTAAGCAATTTTCTTACTTTCTACTTTATGAAGTGTCTGTGGCACAAGTCCTCGAATTAAAACTGCGTTACTAAACTCAGAAAAGCGTTTCTCTACAACTTTATATATATCTTCTTTGTAATCGCCATGACTTCCCTCTTGCCCCCATGAATCCAGGAGCCAAAATTTACGATCATGTTTTGAAAAATCAAGATAATTTAAGATTGTCAAACTTTGTATTCCATACCAAACGCCGCATTCAACAAAGTCACCTTCAAGATTAATAGCTTGATTAGCCGCCCAAGTTGTTATGTGATTTCTATAAATTATACTTTTGAAGTCCTCTCTTAAATCTTCAGGGACTCCGTCCAACGATTTTTCAAATGCTTCCAAGAACTTGTTTTTTGATAAATAATCAATGTTGTGAACTGTTGCGAATCCATCTTTTGCAAAAGTAAAGTTTGTGAAAAGATAAAGAATTGGCGATGGACTTACCATAGCTTTACTTAGCATTATAAATATGAGACGAAATCTATAGATGTGTTTTCTTAAAAAAATTGGAACTACTTTTTTCCAAATCTGCTTAAAATATTTTCGAATCATTCCCTTGTCTTCCTCTAATAATTAAAGAGAACGTTGAAGACCCTAATTGTAGTACTATTTGTAAGAGATGAGTGCAACACTAGCGCATATGGACACTCAAGAGAGCCTTCAAGCCAGGCCCACCCCTCTAGGATTTTTGATAAGTTCATTAAGGAATTAGGTTTTATAAAAGACTATTCCAGACCTAAAGCACATCCACGCTACCTAACTGCTAAGACAAAGTCATCCCGATTATATAGTCGCTAAAAGATTAGGTGATGAAGTGACAACGGTCTTAAATGGTTACGCTCACCCTAAATCAGAAAATGATTGTCAGGTGGCTTATGCTTACGAAGACAGGATTAAAAGCGCTCAGTAAAAACCACTAGTCCACTTTTAGAACAAATCATGAAATTACTAGGAATTATTTTTATGAAGGTCGGCATTCACACTTTTTATGGTGCGTCCGCAGGGATTCGAACCCCGAACCTTCTGATCCGTACCGGGTCAGTAAATCTGAGCTTTTAGTTACCTAAATCTCACCTTTACTTGCCTATCTTTCCGACTGTGCTTACGCCCAATCAGAAAGTCAGATGCCTATCCGTTGCCCTTCGGAGGTAAGTATTACACATTAATTAAATATTTAACAGACTTAATTTACTAACCCCGCATGTACTACCTAGAGGAAAATATTTCCTACATTAAAAAGCGCAAATTGGTCGCACGATGTCTGTGAAAATTTTTGTTACTCAAAATCGTACTATTTTAATTAAAACTTTTGAAATATTTTTTACTTACATCGCTTAAAAGTAGTATGCCAGAAACAAGTATTGAGATTTGACCAACAATAGACTGTCTAAACCATTCATTTGGAATCGAGACTGCACTAACTACAAGTAGTACTAACCCATAAAGAAATAAAGTCAAGGATACACTCATAACGTATTTAGATCTAACCTGATCAAATTTTCTTGCAATAAATAATTGATTTCTCAAATGTATAAAAACTATTAAAACTAACCAAAATACCAATGGACTCAAAATACTAATAGAATCAATAGGAATCATCTCAGAACTTTGATCGCTTAACCTTAGAGCGAAATTCCGATCACCAAAAAATAATTGGCTTGCCTCAGTTGGCAATATTGAGATGCTTCCTCCATACATTGAAAATGGGGAGTTTCCTGCAAGAATTGTTGTTACGGTTAATTTCACTGGGTAGTCGAGATTTCCTATAATAAATCCAAAATACCAGCGTTGAAATTCTTGATCAAGCCAATTTTGACTTGTTCCACATTTGTATTTAAGTAGTTCTGTTAGAGCTACGGGTGAAGACTTATTAAAATTCCCTAAGCACCTTAATTCTTGGGTATTTTTTAACTCAGAGTAAATCTGATTTGTAAGTGGATTTACATTTGAAATTACTGCCACAGATTGTGCTGCAGCATATGAGATACCAGCACCATCGGTCTGTAATTTTCCTTTTGATTGATTCACTGTAAGCAACAATGTATAAACTACAATTAGAAACAAAATAATTGCTCTAGTAAATTTTATATTTCTCCATTTCTTGATTAAATACAAACTTAACATCGGAGTTAATAATAAAAAAGCCATAAAATTTGAGGGCTTGGTATTCAAAAAAACAAATAATGAAAGCAGTAAAAAAACAAAAGTTTTATTCGCTTTGTATTTTGCAAAAAATGTCGAAAGTGTAATTATCCCAGTAGATATGGCGTATGACTCAGAAAGGTGAATTGAATTCCAGCTTAAAACTTGGGGACTTAAGGCTAGAATTGTCATTAATACCGTTGTTAAGTGATTATCTAAATACTTTGACAATACCCAGACCAACGAACACCAAGCTGCAATTGAAAACAAAAATTGAAACAAAGTTTGCAAAGTTGGCGAGGCCAATGTTGTGTTTATTAAAACAATTGGCCATTTTCTTAGCGCTTCTCCAGTAAATGATAGATTCGACCAATTACGAACTGAACCATATCCATATGCCCATGAATCACCTTGTGAGAAGCCCGAAGGCTTTAAACTGAATTGCAAAAGGTTTGCAGAAATTATCAATAGAATGCAAAAGGTAGTTAAAGGACTTCCCTTGATAAGTGATTCGATCTTCAATTTTAATAAGTTGCTTTTTTTCATCACACGCATATCATAATCGTTTTTTAATCTATAGTAAGTACACCCATTCTAAGGTAACTTGTACTATTCTAAAGCCGTGAAAAAAGTTTTAGTAATGGGTGGTGCCGGCTTTATAGGGGCTAATTTATGTGAGTCTCTCTTAAAGATGCAACTAAAGGTTTATTGTATAGACAATCTGTCTAGCGGTAACGCATCAAACTTGAGAAATTCAGTAAAATATTCAAGCTTTGAATTTATAGAACAAGACGTTCGTAAAGAATTTAAATTTGATGTAGACACTGTTTTTAACTTAGCAAGTCCAGCTTCTCCACCAATTTATCAACTGAATCCAGTAGGAACTATGCTGACAAATTTTCAAGGAACTTTGCATGGTCTTGAGTTGGCCCGAAGTATAAATGCAAGATTCATTCAGGCCTCAACTAGTGAAATTTATGGATCTCCTGCTATAAATCCTCAACCGGAAACCTATTGGGGGAATGTAAATTCTGTTGGGCCAAGAAGTTGTTATGACGAGGGGAAGCGAGCTGCAGAGACATTATGTTTTGATTTTAAAAGGCAATACCGAGTTGACACAAGAATTGTGAGAATCTTTAATACTTATGGACCAGGTATGTCAATTAATGATGGACGAGTTGTAAGCAATTTTATTGTGAATGCTTTAAAAGGAAAAGCTCTGAACATTTATGGTGATGGTAGTCAAACTCGGAGTTTTTGTTTTATTGAAGATTTAATTGAAGGCTTAATTCGTATTGCTGAAGTACCAAGTGATTTTTCTGGGCCAATTAATCTAGGAAATGATGAAGAAAAATCCATGATTGATTTAGCTAAGTTAATAATAAATCTCACTGAATCTAAGTCTGAAATTCAATTCTCAGAACTCCCTCAAGATGATCCTTTACAACGCAGGCCTGATTTATCTTTAGCAATAAAAATGTTAAGTTGGCAGCCTAAATCAAGTTTAAAACTTGGTTTGCGTAAAACGATTGATTACTTTAAAGAAATTGTATGAAGACTTTATCTATCATTATCCCCTGCTTTAATGAAGTTAACACCATACAAGAAATTATCGAAAGAGTTAGAGCTTCTGACATTACGCTCCAAAAACAAATTATTGTTATTGACGACTGCTCAACTGATGGCACCTCTGAATTGCTAAATAAATTGTTAAAACATCAAGTGGATATAATTTATTCGCAAACTGTTAATAGGGGTAAAGGATCTGCCATAAGAAAAGGGCTTGAATTTGCCACTGGTGACGTATTGTTAATTCAGGATGCGGACCTTGAATACGATCCAGGTGAATATTCAAAACTACTTGCTCCTATTTTAGAAAATAAAGCTGATGTGGTTTATGGATCAAGATTTTTGAGCACTGGACCGCGTCGCGTGATATATTTTTGGCACAAAGTAGGGAATACTTTTCTAACATTACTCTCAAATGTTTTCACAAATTTAGACTTGACCGATATGGAAACTTGTTACAAGGTTTTTACAAAATCAGTAGCCTCACAGTTAACAATAAATGAAGATCGCTTTGGAATTGAACCCGAAATTACCGCACGTATTTCAAAGATGAATGTTCGTATTTATGAAGTAGGTATTTCATATTATGGAAGAACTTATGCTGATGGGAAAAAAATTGGCTGGCGCGATGGATTTAGAGCAATTTACTGTATCGTGAAATATAACCTGCGCTGAAATTATTTGTTTTTAAAATTGAAGTAGTTGATTTGTGCATTTAGTGAGAGTGCGCCCGCAGGGATTCGAACCCCGAACCTTCTGATCCGTAGTCAGATGCTCTATCCGTTGAGCTACGGGCGCAAAGTTGTAAAGCGATAGGAAGTCTAGCGATTTATCAACACCTGCCCAAACTTATTAGCCGCTTCCAATCCACCTCTTTTACTCGTGGTTTTCCTGCTATTTCACCAGAGATCACTTCAGAGGCATTAATTTTTTCCCAAGCTAACTGATCAATTACTTCATGTCCAGATTTGAGTAAGGATGTGATTCCTTCTGAAAGCTTAGGTTCTTTTAGGTTTTCAATAATTAACTCCACCACATCAGTTGAATCACTTTTATTTGTACCAATAACACCAGTTGGTCCACGCTTTGCCCAGCCAGTTGTATAGATGTTATGTTCAACATGGCCTGCAATATTATTTATACGACCATTCTCAATTGTAATCCCGGGATACTCAACTGAGTCATATCCAATCGCACTAATAACCAACCCACATTTAATCGAAAACTTCTCACCACTTGAAGCTACCTTGCCATTATCAACTTTATTCTGGATAAAAACAACCTCTTCAATTTTGTTATTTCCTTTAAACTCAATTGGAGCCGCCAAAAACTTGATCTCAAGTTTTCGCTTAACACCTTTTTTAGAGTGGTCTGCAATTAATCGCATTGCCTCAAGATTATTTTTTAAATCTTTTTCAATCTCGCTCAGTGCTGCAATTCGTGATTCAGCATCTTGAATCTGACTGGAATCAATATAAACATCAGTATTTTCTAATTTTGGAAGATCTCGCAATTCAGGGGAGGTGAAGGCGGCATGTTCTGGTCCGCGCCTGCCACAAATAATTACTGTGCGGATATGGCTTTGCTTTAATTTAACAAGGGCGTGATCTGCAATATCTGTTGGATATAGCTCTGTTGGATCAATTGCCAAAATTCTTGCCACATCCATTGCCACATTTCCAGCGCCGATTACTACAGCTGTATCACTTGATAGATCAACCTCAGTATTTACATAATCTGGGTGGGAGTTATACCAAGGAACAAAATCTGCAGCAGAAAGTGAGTTAGCTAAATCCTCACCTGGGATACCAAGTTTTCGCCCCTTTGAAGCACCAGTTGCTAAAACCACTGCGTCATATTGATCTCGCAGATCTTTTAAAGAGATGTCTTTACCCAACTCAACATTGGCAAATAATCTAAAGTTTGGCTCTTTAGCAATCTTTTCAAATACTTTAGAGACTGTTTTAATCTTTGGATGATCTGGTGCGACTCCGCTTCTTACCAATCCCCATGGGGTGGGAAGACGTTCAATCATGTCTATTGAAAATGAAAGCTCTTCGGTTTGCGCTTTTTGAAATGCTTGGGCGGTGAAATAGCCAGCAGGACCTGCGCCAACTATTGCAATTTTATAGGTAGGCAACTCCCCCCCCCATTTCTAAATACTACTTTACTCATTTATTTTTTGGCGGAGACGAGAGGATTTGAACCTCCGAAACCCTTTAGGGGTTAACCTCATTAGCAGTGAGGCGCACTAGACCGGGCTATGCGACGTCTCCAATATCAACTAAGATTACAGTAGATTTTACATATTGGGAATTAAAAGCCTATTGAATTAGCATTTCAACACAACTGCATAGTATTCTTCGAAGTGAGAGTGAGAAAGCAAATCAACTCTCCTAGTTGACTAAATCTCAATACATTGTTAACCGAAGAAAATATTTTTGGATTCAATAAAAAATTGTTGGCCATACCAACTTATAGTGTTGCAGAATTTCATCGCACTTTTGTACTAAAAAATTTAAATACACAAATCTAAATAAGTTTAATCATAGTAACTCAGTTTCATAGAAATAAATCTCGATTTATTTTCAAAGAAAATACCGACAATGCTCAGAGAAAAACAGTTATACATTTTGAAACCTATATTTAATACCAGTAATCAAACTGATTATTCTAATTCTAGAATAGTCGATACCTATCATATATCACTTCAATCTACATTTCTTACCTTTGTTGGCGTTGTACACTTGCAATTTTTTACGAGGCAAATACTTTTTTTATGAAAGCTCTATAATAAGTTACAATAAGAATACGCATAAACCTTAAAATTTGGAGATATTTCGGTTCAAAATTATATGTTGCCTGAATTTGAATAGTTTCAAATATCGAACGAAGTCTTAGTTTTGAAGATATACCACCCCCATTAAAAGTTACTAAAACATTCCCCAGGCCAAAGAAATTTTTCTGCGCATTACGACAGCGCAAAATAAAATCATAATCAGCAGCTACGCGATACTTCGTATTGAAGTTTCCTAGTTCTTTATAAGAGTTCCTTGAAATAAAACAAGTAGGATGAAAAATCATTCGTTTAGAAAGCTCGTCACTATGAATAAAATGAATTTGATTAGGCTTATCAAAATAACTCATCGATCCATAAATTACATCACAATTGGGATTTTTCTCAATTGCATTTTTGACTAATTCCAAAGTGTTTAACGAGTATACGTCGTCAGCATTTAGTATTCCTATATAACCTCCTCTTGCGAGCTGCAAGCCTTTATTCATAGCAAAATACAGTCCCTCGTCTTTTTCTGATATTGCATAATCCACTATGCCTGAATTTTGCTTAATGATTTTGTGAGTTTTATCCGAAGAAGCGCCATCAATAATTAAATATTCAAAATCTTGAAAAGTTTGATGCTTTATGCTTTTAATACATCTCTCAAGGGTTTGGTCTCCATTTTTTACAACAGTAATTATTGTAAAAAAGGGTGACTTATTCCTAGAATTATTGTTTCCTGCAATAATCATGTTCTCAATACTCTTTGCTCCAAACTTTGACGATTGTTATGCAAATTATGCCCTAAATTTAGGTAATAGAGTTATTCTTGACCAATGACTCAGTTGACTATTTTTTCAGTTGCAACTGACCGTTACCTAGGATTCTGGCTTGAACTTCTAAACACTGCTGAGCAATTTATAGATAAGGGTGTTGATGTGCAGTGGATCCTCTTTACAAATCGCGAAAATGAAATCCCACGGACTGTAGTTGAAAGACTTGGTGCGAATCTTGTAAGAGTTCGATTTGAAAGTGCGCCTTGGCCAATGCCAACTCTCTTGCGTTATGAGTTATTGGCAAAAGTTGCGGATAAGGTTGAGGGTGAAATAGTAATGCATCTTGATGCTGATATGTTATTTGCGAGTTCAATGTCTAAGAATAATTTAAAGGAACTTACTGATGATGATAAAATAACGTTGATCAGACATCCAGGTTTTTTTCGGCCAAGTCATTTTTCAAAGGTAAAGTTTTATATTAAACATCCAAGATATGTTCTCAGCGACTTAAAATCTTTTGTTTTAAATGGAGGAATTGGTTCGTGGGAGAAAAACAATGCTTCTCTATCTTTTGTGCCTCGTAACAAAAGAAAAGTTTATGTATGTGGTGCTATCTGGCTTGGAAAAAAAGAGTTAATTATAGATTTATGCCGTTTACTAAGTGAACGAATTAATAAAGATCTATCAAATAATGTGATTGCCAAATTTCATGATGAGAGTCATTTGAATTGGTTTGCTGCCAATAGTAATGTTAAATTGTTAAGCCCAAGTTACTGTTATGAAGAAAGCTATCCTCAACTCAAACACCTAGCTCCAATGATAATTGCTGTGGATAAGCTTAAAGAATTTGATTGGAACAATTAATGACAAAACAAGCATGTTCTTTGTTATTACCTTTATACAATGGGGCAAAATTCATAAATAGATCGTTACCATCAATTCTTGACAGTATGAGGCCTATGGATGAACTTGTAATAGTAAATGATGGCTCTACAGACATTTCGCTTAGTGAATTGAAGAATCTAGAATTGAGTGATCCACGAATAAAAGTCATAAACAAAGATCACTCTGGCATTGTTGAAACTCTTAATCAAGGTCTTCAACATTGTGAAAATGATTTTATTGCACGTGTTGATATTGATGATATTTACAACCCAAAACGTATTTCGACACAAGTTGCATTTATGGGGGCGAACCCAAATTGTGCAGCAGTCTTTTCTGACTATCAAATTCTGTCCAAAAATTGTCGTGACTTAGGGACTATCCCCACTGCGGTTTCCCCAAGTCTTACCCGTTTATCGCTCGTTAATCCACAGCGAACCCCACATTCAAGTGTCATGTTTCGGAAAACAGCACTTCATGAAGTAGGTGGCTATAAGCAAGAAGATTTCCCTGTTGAAGATTTAGCTCTTTGGATTAATCTTTCACACTATTTCGAAATTGCAACAATTCCAGAAACTCTTCTGTACTACACGTTACATCCAACTAATATCACAAAGACAAATAATAGTTTAATGCGGATTAAAACCGAATATTTTGTCAGTAAATTTGCTCGAACCATTCCAATTGAAGAAATTCTTGATCACGTAGATAAAACTTTCCGGATCTATGATTCAACTATTTACGTAATAGAAAGAAAAATTCTTTTTTTCCGAGACTTAGCAAAATACTGCACTTATAATCAAGAAAATAAACTTATTCAAATTTCAAAACAATTTACCTTGTTAACCCAATTAATACGACCTACGTTAATTCCCAGCCTTATTCAACTAAAAAAAATGCAACGTCGAAGAGGATTGATATAGAGGCACTTTGATATTCTAAACAATTGTCCACCTTGGTGGATACAGATCTTTATCAACCAGCTTATTCGTATACCAAAATTTGGGTGCTATAACCTGATTTTCAGTATTCATCATTGCTGCCCAATAAGAGAAGGTGGAGTTAGCGATAACAATTGCTTTTGCTAACGACATAAGGGTCATAGCTTCACTAGCCCTCAAACCTTTTTGATCAACAAATTCCAATTCTGAGCAATCCTTTAAAACGTTTTTAGCAAACGCAATGTCATCACTGAAAACATAGATTTTAATATCTTTCAATTTAGAATTAATCGCTTTGAGCGAATCTGAGTAATATTTCTGAGTCAGTTGATGATAAATATTGGCATTTCGTAAATAGTCTGCTCCCCTAACGTGTAGAGCAATAAACATTTCAGTATTCAATTTGTTTTTTAGACTTAAAAAATAATTTGATTCGGTTTCAAGTGACCACTCAGTAGTACCAGAATTTCCAGAAACATTATCGAAATATTTATATGACTGATAGTAGCCCCGAAGTTCCATACCTTTTTTAATATTTTTGAGATCAAAATATCCAGTATTATTTGGAACATTTATTTTGAAAAAATATCCCACAGCATTGAATTCCTTAGCGATTCTTGTTTTTATACGCTCAAGAATGAAGTTAGGTTGGCCAAAATTTTGAATAGTCTTCGTCTCGGCACTTTTCAGAAATTGAAAGTCTCTAATATCAGACTTATCTTGTGCGTAATTAGATTCTATCCACCGACAATCCACTATTAAATTGGACTCGGATCTGATAGACAAATCTAACCCGGCAAAATATTGAAATAACTGATTACCTAATCCTCCAAATAATCGAATGGTAGTTTGATTAGACATTGTCACCTTAATAGCCAAAGAGTTGCCTTGAATATATTCTATTTAGATTTTATTACCTAATCCTACCTTTACGTGGAGCTGAAACCAGTGATTTGGCCCAATTATAATGCAAACAATTTAGAGTTTTTAGTCTCTTTGTGCGGCGAATCTAAAGCCATCAATCTACATAATCAAAAATTTTACGACAAATCTGTAGTTTAAACAAAATTGATGGAAGTATTTATCAACTCACAATATTTTGTAACAACTAAATCTTACTCGTAATTATTTAATGATATAGCAGTATGTTTTTCATTTCGACTGACTAAATTCAACAAGCTTACATTTTACAATCTCAATCAAAAGAAAGTTTTTAAATTATATAAAATCTTATTAGAATTGTAATTCATTAGATTAATTCATCTATCATAATTTTAAAAAGTAAAAATTGATATGCGCTTGGTCAGATTACAAAAAGTACTATAAATATTTACTTTTTTACTAACAAAACAATTTTGACTAAACCATGAACAAAATTAAGACAAATTATTTGCATTAGTTTCAAAAATTTGAATGATTTTGAATCAATTTTGTAATTCAAAATTTAATGTTGGATTAAATCTCATCTTATTGGTATGTTCGATGAATGATTAGGATGTTTGAAGTTTGCGAATCCTAACAACTATAAAAACCAATATTCTTGATGGCTTGGAGTTGGCTGTGAATGTAAAAATCTGGACGTGATCTAACCGCAAATCTACCTACCGCTTACAACAAAATTGTTACTGTGCACTCGAATTTTTCACCTCATATAATTATTTATCAAAATTTTTAAGTATATGTGAATACTTTACATTCGAAAATTATTCAAATACATGTACCCGGTAGGTGCCAAAATCACCTAAATCTGTATGGTTCACTCTTACAACTTGGCTGAGTTTTCGAAAATAAACTGAACTCCTATACACACTTGTCACAAATTTAGTTTGCAGCAAATTATCCCGTTTTATTATTCGTATTAAGAAGTTAGTAACAGGAATTCGTCGTAAAATATGCTTTGGGGAATATTTCAAATACTCGACCGAGCGGGACCCAATTAGTAATTTAATATTATTTGCACTTATAAACTTCAACAATTTAATTAGCTGTGGGTCACTATAAAATAGATCAACACCCCACAACATAATTAAATCACAATCAATAAATCTTGAATAATTTTCTGAAAAAGTGTCAAAGGTAAAAAACTCAGTATTTCGAAAAATTTCTAATTCCTGAATCGTTTTGTAATACACCTCGTGCCTGTCGCTGAGTAGAAATCTCAAGTGTGAATATTTATCATGGAGTGTTTTTGCGTGCACAAATGGACTCCCACCAATCTCACCAACCTTATGGAAATTCAAAAAATTGATTTGCTTACAGACCTCTAAAATTGCATCTTGTTGATAAATCTGTGTCATCTCAACATTTAGATAATCTTCAAAAGAGTGGATCCCAATTTCAAATGGAATTCTGCCCCAGTTTGGATCATCAGTAAAATTTTGAAAAACATTATGACAAGTGAATATTTTTTCAACTAAAGATTTTTGAAACATCAATTCCATTCACCTATACTGCCACAAGATCCTCTACAAAAAGAAGACAACACGATATTGGTAGGGTTTGTCATCAATTGCTCTCTAGTTCAAGAGAAGTCATCTTGTTTGAACATAAATAATCAATGGACTTGAATAAGATTTATCTTTTGCATGGATTTTAAAAACTGTGTGATGGAAAGGTAGACCATATTTAAATTTAATTTTTTAGAAACAATCTACTGTGAAAAATCCACGGGCAAATTTAAAGATTACCCCCTCAATCTAAACTTTAGATTCTTCAATTTAAGAAGAGAATTTTTCTTGAAATGGGATTAAATATTCTTTACTTCTGATAAATTTTTTTAAAATATCCATGGAGATTTCACTCCTAGGTTCAATTGCAAATTTTGAGACCCAATAATCCAGGGTTTTACTATCTGTTAGGTGCGCTCCATAACCACCTGCATAATTCAACATTGCAGACCTGTATTGTTTATAAAGCCAGGAATGTTCTCTGCGCAAATGGTGCAAGTCATAAAAATGTAATACTTCACTATGGTCTATTTGATTATTCTTAACTAAATCTTCTAAGTTGTCTAGAATTTTTAAGAAATCTTCTAAACTTGTAGGTTTCTTAACGAATGAATAATTCATATGAGGTGATACTGGAGAATAATTTACTACAAGCTTGTCGAATAAAGCCGCTTCGAAAGTTATGGTGCCATGAACGGTTAGAACTACATTGATTCCCTGTCTAAAAAGTTCTAAGTTTGAGAAGCCTGAAGGGATCACTTTGATTTGCTGATTTTTGCTAATGTACCTCAAAAACAATTCTTGATCAGACTGAAAAAATCCGGGGTGAGGCTTTACATACCACTCATACTTAGAATTTTTTATAGATGCCTCACCAATTATGTTAAGCCATTCCCAAAAATCTACTGCGTGCATATCACCAAAGACGTGTGGCGCATCTGAAAAGCAGTGAGCGGCTATCAACACTCGAACATTTGATTCTGTGCTAATAATTCTTGTTAAATCTTGCCCATCAAATCCATTTACTAATCTATGTGCATCATCAATCTCATGTGAACCAGTCTGTAGTTCCAAAAAAGCGCTAGCTGCGCGGGAACGATCAACTTCATAATCAAATTGTTTCTTAACGCTTGGAGAATAATACTTGTGTTCCGAGTCTTGAAAATAGTTGTCTAGCGATAGTTGATTGAATCTACCGTCACCAACTACAAAGACTTTTGCTCCTCGCATTAAACCAATTCGAGCCATTAGCCCTTGGACATAAACAGCATGACTTACAAACACATACTTGACCTCATTAAAATCAAAGTACCTTATCCAGAATTGTAAATTCGAGCAAAAAATTCGAAAATCTTGGTATAATTTTTTGTCACTAAAATCTATCGTTGCATTTCCTGTACGGCGAAGATGCCAATCATAAAACAAGTCCCCAACTCGTATACCTCGATAAGACATTTTTAAAAGTTGAGTCTTATCTTTGGTCGTGAGTATCTTTTTAAGTTCATTAAATACAATGTTTGAAATGTTTATTCTAGGTGCAATTACGAATTTCTTAATGCCCAGCGACTTTAGAATTCGGTGAGGATAAGTTGTGCCATTATCAATACTAATCTTGCCAATACATTTTTGCAAAAACCTACTTTTCAATCCTACTGAATTGTCAGGACTATACGCCACCTCTAATAAACTTTCTTCGTTGCAAATTCTGCTTAAATAATGATACACAATAAATATTGGGTGAAAGTAACCAATTTCAAAAAGTGCAATTCCATTATTTAATTTATTATTCTGTAGTTTTTTGTAGTTAAAATCAATAAACTTTTCAATATTTGGATCTCGTTTGAAATGCTTATAACAAAACCTAAAGATGAAATTGAATTTTTTCATAACCGGACAATAGTACCTAAATGCTCATACAAAAATAAAGCGAAAGTTAAATACCAATCTCAAGTTCAAACAATTCAATCTAGGCACGGTGTAATTTATTCCCTTGAAACAAAATTTCAGCCATTCTCCAGTCTTCTTCGGTATCGATATCTACAACTTCAAACCTGGGGAGTATCAACCCCAAACAATCACTTGCAAGAATTGAGCGTGAGTTTAGCCAAGTATTGACATATGCCCAGTAAAATTGACCTGCATCGTGAAAATTTGGTGGTAGGTCCTGAGTTCTCTCCCCTAAAGCAGTTATGTCATTAGGGATTAATTTCATTTCAGCATTGAGCATAAAAGATCGCTGGATTGGGTGAGGATACTCCAGTACGCTGATACAAAACTGACCTTCGATGAGTCTTTGAGAAAGTTCAAATGCCTTCACAAAGTGTTTACTACTGAGCATAAAAGATGCAGGATATACACAGCACAAGATTGGCTCTGGATTTAATTTAGAAAGACCTAGCTTTAGAATCATATCTTTGATAACTGGTAAGGTTGGTGTAACGTCATCGGATAGTTTAACTGATCTCAAGTATGGGACCTCGGCCCCTGCACGCAATGCTATTCCTTCAATTTCTGGACTATCCGTTGAAACAACAATTCTGTCGAATAACTGGGTATCTGCTAGCGTATTTATGGTTCTTACTATCAGTGGAGTGCCATTCATGTTTCTAATATTTTTATTTGTAATTCTTTTTGATCCCGCACGCGCAGGAATTACTGCAATTAATGGCCTCTTTTCATTCATGCCATTAGAATACAGGGGTCCCGCTTTAAGTTTGGAGACTGATTGACTTACAGTGCTGTTCTTATTGGCTTGGGTAAAATGGGGTTTGGATATGGTGACACTTCACTTCCGAACGCTTGGGGACTTTCTCATTTTAGTGCGATTCAGAGATCAACAAGTTTTCAATTGAAACTCTGTATCGACAATAATCCTGAAACTCTTAAAAACTTTGAATCAGCCTATGGAATAACAACCTCTCAAACAGTAGCCACGTTCCCTGGTTTGAGTCCAGATTTAGTCATCATTGCGACACCAATTGATACACACCTGAATATGGTGCGTGAAGTTGTAAAGTGGTTAAAGCCTAAAATTATTATCCTTGAAAAACCTGCCGCAAGAAACTTTAAAGAAGTTCAGGACATTTTAAGAATAACTTCTAATTGTAAAATTCCAGTAATTTTAAATTATCCAAGGCGATACTCTGAAGGCGCTATTGAAGTAAAGGAAATGATTTTAAGTAAAAAAATTCAAATACCAGCCCAAAGTTTGATCAGGTGTGTACCCGATCTATTGAATAATGGAATTCACTTTTTAGATTTAATGGAATTCTGGTTTGGTAAACTTGCCTTTGACAAAAAAAACTACCAAATGCCCAAAAAATCTTCATACCATTTTTCCAATAAAGATGTCGAAATACATTTTATTGAAAGTTCGCCGTTACCATATAGCCATTATTCGATCGATATTTTGTTTCAGAATGGTCGGTTAGAAGTAGGGCCTCGAGATTTCGGGTTTCTATGGCACCCAATTGTTAATGACATCTTCTATGATGGGCACTTCGTGATATCAGAGAAATTTGAAAAATACGAAATGAGGATAAACGACTTGCAAAATAATTTACTCACTCAAATTGCTGAGTGGCTCGATGGCAAAAGACAGGACATATATACTCTAGAAGATAGTCTAAACAACTATAAAATTCTATTTCAAGCCACTAGATTTCATAAGGAGTATCATGAATGAAATATCAGCGCTTGATGGCGGCTCACCTGTATTCACAAAAGAGAATGTATTCAAGAAAAGCAACACTATTGGGCTGGAGGAAATTGAAGCAGTAAAGGTTGTAATGGAAAGTGGAAATCTAAGTCAGTATTTAGGCGCTTGGGGGCCAGATTTTATGGGAGGGCCAAATGTTCAGGCGCTTGAACTTGAGTGGGCTGCGTACTTTGGCGTGCAAAATGCTATTGCTGTCAATTCATGGACTTCTGGCTTGATTGCCGCTGTTGGGGCTCTTGGAATTGAACCTGGTGATGAAGTTATTGTAACTCCTTGGACTATGTCTGCAACTACAACCGCAATTGTTGTATGGGGTGGAATCCCAATATTTGCTGACATAGATCCGATCAGCTTTTGTATCAGCCCTGAAAGCGTGAAACAAAATATTACTTCGCGGACACGGGCAATCATTTCAGTCGATATTTTTGGGCAGTCATCCGATATGACCAAACTACGAGCTATCGCTGAAGATAATGAGTTAAAAATTATTTCAGATACGGCACAGGCTCCTGGGGCTACTTTTGAGGATAAATATGCAGGTACGCTGGCTGATATCGGTGGATTTAGCCTAAATTATCATAAACACATCCATGCAGGTGAAGGTGGTATTTTAGTAACTAATGACGATGCGTTGGCATTTAAACTCCGCTTAATTCGAAATCATGCTGAATCTATAGTAGAAGCTGCGAATGTTACTGATCTAACTAACATGGTTGGATTTAATTTCCGAATGGGAGAAATACAAGCAGCAATTGCGAGATCGCAGTTGAAGAAACTATCTGGTTTTGTTGTGCAAAAACAGAATATTGCAAGCAAATTAATTGCAGGACTAAGTGAATTACCTGGATTAACTTTGCCTAAAACTTCTCCAGGCAATTCACACGTGTATTACGTTTTTGCCATGCGCGTGGATACAACTTTGTTGGGGGTTACGCGGGATCAGATATACGAAGGATTAAAAAAAGAAGGAGTGCCTTCGCTGACCAGAAAGTATCAGAATTTACATCTGCTGCCCATGTTCAAGGAGAAAATTGCGTTTGGACGCAAAAATTATCCATGGAGTCTGACTAGACGAGGAAGATCAATTAAGTATCAGGAAGATTTATGCCCAGTAGCAGAAAGAATTCAAAATTATGAGTACTTAGGCCTCAATATTTGTGAGTATGAATTAAACGATGATGAGCTAGATGGAATAATCTTGGCATTTAAGAAGGTATGGTCTAGTTCCTTATTTAATTGGAAAATTAATCATTGAACTATATTGATTTTGAGGAAATAGGGAAGTTCTCAAAAATACCTGCTTTTATTCGAGAGCCAAATAAAGTAATCCGTATACGTTCTAGACCTGACTTGCTTCGTGAATTTGAAGTCGAAAGTTGGGAAATCCTGCTAAATAAATTTTTGGCTAAAAACCATGAAACATACGAGAAATTTCAATCAGAAATTCATCCAAAAATGGGTGAAAATGTTTATTATGACGGGAGTGGATTCTGTGTCTCTAATCCATTTAGAATCCAACGTGAACTTCAAAATTCTATTGCTAAGTTTATAAGAAAGGTTGCAGATAAAAATGACTCAATTATAGAGCTCGGAGCAGGTTATGGTGCTCAATTAGTCAATTTAAGAAATACATTCCCTAAGCTCAATTTTCGATTAACTAATGCAGAGTTAACTTTATCTGGGCGTAAACTTTCAGAGCTTCTTTCAAAAAAATATAATTTAGACATAAACACAGTTTATGTAGATTTAGAGGATCCTAAATCACTTGACTTAATTGAAATTGAATCAGCAATAGTCTTTACTGCATTTGCTCTCATGTATGTAAAAACCAACTTTGAGGAAACAATAACAAAAATCCTTTCGAAGGGTCCTAAGAATCTTATTATTATTGAGCCACTTTGCGAAGATTTTGATACAAATACAGAATGGGGAATGACATGTAAAGAGTGGATGAATATCAACGACTATAATTTAAAGATCAAATCTCAAGTTGTTTCTGTAGTAAAAAAGTTCCCTAATTATAAGGTTTTAGAAAACAAGGCTTTATTTTTTGGCTCAAATCCATTTCTTCCTTCAAGTTTAGTATTGGTTGGAAAAAATGACTTATAGCCTTAATATGTTTGAAAATGCTCTAAATGTCGGCATAGTCAGTAATGACGCTGGGGGAGCCCAGAATCTGAGTCATTTTGTACGCAATAATCCTAAACAGTATTGGTTCTCAGTAACAGGTCCTGCATCTGGAATTTTTTTGGAGAATATTGGACTTGGAATTGATGAATCAAGGTCTTTAGATGAACTAATGGCAAATTGTGACTTATTAATTTTGAGCACAGGCTGGTCCACTTTGATTGAACTAAATGCGCTCGCCAACGCCAAGAAGCAGGGAATTTTTGCAATTGCTATTCTCGATCATTGGGTAAATTATGAAATGCGTTTTAAACTATCTGGAAATTTACTTCTGCCTGATGCAATCTGGGTTGTAGATGAACATGCACTAAAGATTGCTACTAACGAATTTCCAAGTATGGAAATTATAAAGGTTCCTAATTACTACTTGAAATCAGAGCTTCAAAAGGTTCAGGAGATTGAAAATCAATCTCACAGATTGAACCATGACAGGCTTTTGTTCTTAGGGGAAAGTATCTCCGAGAATGCTCATATGAATTTCGGTGATGAGCTCCATTTTGGTTTTAATGAAAAGTCTTCTTTCGAATTTCTGTTAAAATACTTGGGTAGAGATACTCACTTTAATTGCATTCTTCGTATTAGATTGCACCCTCATGAAAAAGATTCTTCAAAATATATAAAAATACTTAACAGATTGAATGCTCAGTTTTTAAGGGTCGAAATCTCAACAAGCACTTTGAGTGAAGACATATCCTGGTGTACTTCTGCCTATGGAATAAGTAGTTTTGCGTTGTATATAGCGGCCTGTGCTGGGAAGCCTGCGTTTAGCTGTATCCCAAATTCAGGTTTTGATTTACCTTTTCCTCCAAGTTTAGTGAAGAGAATTTGTTAGTAATATATTCATCATTAGAGAAACAATTAAATTTCTCAAAAGATTCGTTCTTAATTTTATTCATAAAATCACTCTATTGGCCTGCTTTATCTAAACGGTCCTCATTAATGGTTAATTATTAACTAGGATCATTCTAATTTTAACCAGAAGCCATATGGCGCCACTGAAAGAACTGATTTATTCTCTAATTCTATATTTTGGAAGTTGAATCGTGAGGATTTCATGTACTCCACAATTGCTGATTTTGGGCTCGCTTTTGGCCCCCACGGCCTACTTGGGTCAACATTCAAATCATCAATAATTGTATCTAACACTAACAACATACACCCAGGTGAGACAATTTCACTGTACAGTTTTAATTCACTTAGTACGTGCTCGTGTGTGTGATTCGAATCTAGTACTACCATAACTCTTTTAAAATTAGATGCAATTTTTTTCACTTTGTTATATACGTCATGATCCGTTGAACTACCTTGTATTAATTGTATATGTTGGCTGAAATCAGAAGCTAAGATTGCCTGCTTTGCGTGATCTCGTATATCAATGTCGATCCCTAATACTTTACCATTGATACCACACAGTTTTTGAATAGACGCCCAAAAAATAAGTGACCCACCGCGGGCAATTCCAGTCTCAATTATAAAATCCGGGCGTTGCTTGTATACCACGTCTTGGAACAATACAAGATCTCCAGGCATCTGAATAACTGGTACGCCCAACCAATCAAATTGATAGCTATATTTTCTCTCTACGGCCTTCTGCATCCAAGCCTTAGACAAATTTTTGAAATCTGTATCTTTTGACTGAATATCTAAGAAACTATTTCGCCAAACCTCAAACTCTTCATCCCATGGTTGATTCATATTTTTCCTTATCCATTGTTGGCACTCATTACTTTTAGACAACTTTCTAAACCTTGTCGAATATTTATCTTAGGACTCCATCCTAAGATTTTTGAGGTTTCGTCGATCAGAGGATTTCTTATGCTTGCGGTTTTCCCACCATCAATTATTTCTGCAGACTTTCCAAGTATTTCACTGGCAACCGCAACAATCTGATCTAAAGACACTAATTCAGAACCAGCCAGATTCAATATCTTGGTATTGAGTAATTGGGGACCTTTTGAAGCTGTTTGCAAAATTCCAGCAATTAAATCATCAATGAAAATAAAGCGTCGAGCTGTTTTTTTAGAGCCGACGCTTATTTCCTCTCCTAAATAAACCTTTAGCGCAAGGCTTTCAGCAGAGGAACCAGGTACTTTCCTTGGGCCATAAACAATTCCAAATCTAAGAATTGTATAGGGGGACATGGAAACAGATCTAATCAAGGATTCCCCAAATAATTTGGACAGAGCATAGAGTGAATTAAGGTTAGTTAAATCCAATTGATCGTTCTCTCGTTGTTTCTTAACCTTTGGGCCTTCTGGATAGACCCACTCTGAAGATGCAAATAGAAAGTGAGCTGCCTTTGATTTCTTTGCATTCTCAAGCACTAATAGGGTTGCCCGGAGATTTGTGTCAATTGCTAAAATTGGATTTTCTCTGCACATTGAATCGGTGGAGAGCGATGCTAAATGAATAATTGTAGATTCCTCTGGAATTCTATGGTAAAAATCCTGACTTGTGAGATCTAGTTCTAGTTGCTTGCAATCCAAATTCATACTTTGTTTTATATCAATGCCAATTACATCGAATCCTTCAGCGATAGCTCTGATTGCGAGCTTTTCTCCGACAAATCCAGATGATCCAGTTATCACTAAAGTTTGCTTGTGATTATTCATAATTAATTCACCGAAACAATTCGTGCACCTGCATGGTCGAGAGCGGGTCTAACGGTCCGCCAATTATTCAAACTTTCTAATTTTTTTTCATTAATTTCATCAAAAATGGCGAAAATAAAGCCGCCACCGCCAGCACCTAAGAGTTTATATCCATAGCAATTCAAATTATCAAGTTGTGCGGTGATGGCGCGGACCTCATCAGTTGAAATCTTATCACTAAAGGACTGCTTTATTTTCCAACCTTGAGAAATCAATGAGCCAAGTAGGGTCCAGTCTAGATTTGGAGCTAGTAATAACCCTTTGAAACTTTTTGCCAATTCGGTAATTTGTAATAATTGGTCAAAATTAGTTTCCGCTCTCGATGCTTGGTCCTCAAGTATTACATCTGCTTTTCTACTCTGTCCTGTCCAAATAAGAAGTGATTTCGCTAAAAATCTACCTGTATCGGTCTTAGAAAGATACATAGGCTCGATTTGTACAGATCCATTTTCACGGAATTCGAAATAATTCATTCCACCAAAAGCCGCTGCATATTGATCCTGCTTACCAATTGGAGATTTAAGGATTCCAATTTCGGCCTGGCATGCTTCCTCAGCAATTTGGACAGGGCTTACTTCTTCACCGCGAATGGCATGCAATCCGTTAAGCAATGCGACAGCAAAGCTGCTTGATGACCCAAGTCCTGAATTTGCTGGTAAGTCAGCAGATGTTGAAATTTGGAAGGGTTCATCCATGTTTAACAATTCGAGACATGCACGCACGATCGAGTTCTTTATCTCATCACGATTCTTAGTGTGCTCGACTTCTGAGTATGAAACTCTGTAACGCTCTTGGAAAAGTGGGTCATGCCTCTTAATATGGACATAGACGTATTTATCAATAGCAGCAGAAACAACGCATCCAGGGCTCTTTTCATAAAAAGATGGAATATCCGATCCACCACCGAGAAAGCTGATACGGAGTGGTGCCATACTCAAGACGCTTTGCAATTCCACGTGGTTACTCTACTGCCCCAATCACAGCCAATATGGACTTCAGGGCACTTTCAGTATTCGGATATTGGAAATTTCCTGAATGATCACTACCAATCAATATGCCTTCTATATTTGCTGCTTTTGCCGCCAATAGATCCCTATCGTCATCCCCAATATAGAGAGTCTCATCCTTATCAATACCAAAATCAGAAATTGCATTCAATAACATTCCCGGCTCCGGTTTTCGGCAGTCACAATTATCGTTCCAGTGATGTTTACACACATATACCGCTAGAACGTTTATCCCGGTATTTAACATTTCAGACACCATTTTTTGATGAAGTCTCAACAAGAAAGTTTCAGAAACATCCCCCGTGGCAACCCCCGGTTGGTTTGTCGCAATTACAAAATCAACCCCGGATTTTCCTAAAATCCTTAACCCATTCCAGTTCTCATTCATTGGACGGTAGTCCTCAAATTTTTTGACATATTCTCGTCTTGGCATTTTTTCGAGTAAAACACCATCACGATCAAGTATAACAATTTTTCTATCATTAATTAACTTTAAATATCGAGCAAGATTTGAAACGCTCCAAAATCCAGCAGTTATTTCTATTGCTGCGCAATCTTGTTCGGTACTAAGTGCCTGAAGAGCAAGTGGCAGATCTTGGGTTTCGTACAGAATCTTCATGAATTTACCTGATTGAATTCTTATATTTCCAAGCTCTACAAATTTGTTCTCAGGTTTTCTTTTTCCAGCATCGTATTTAGAAAAGCCATATTTATCGACTGAAATATTTCCCTCTGCTCTTGACTCTACGAGGAATGTAAGCCCAGCTTTACTCTGTAGGACGGCATTTATATCGGCATCAGCCGAAATGTAATTGTCACAATAAATAAGTAAGAAATCATTCCCAATTTTGTCTCGGCTATTAAGTAACCGTTGAGCTGGTGAATCACCCGGATCACTTTCTATGCAGGTAATTTTCAAACCACTTACAAAATTGTCGCAATATGATTTAACGCTTAATGCCAAATAGCCAGTTAAAACAATGACTTCCTTAACCCCAATTCTTTCGAGTTGTTCTAATTGATGGGCAATTATTGGTTTTCCCTTAATTGGAATAAGTGGTTTTGGTAGAGTATCTGTAATAGGTCGAACACGTTCCCCACGTCCCCCAGCTAAGATAACTGCTTTCACGCTCTAGTACCCGAATCTTTCCAATCGACAAATTTCTGAACACCTTGCTTAATTGAAACTTCAGGAGTCCAGCCGCAAGTTTCGGTAATTTTCTTGATATCGGCAGTCAAGGCGGGGATTTGTTCAACTACTTGATCCTGAACTTCCATGCCCATCTTACAATTTAAAGCATCAACTAGATCCTTAACTGGTGTGCCTTTGCCACTTCCAATATTGAAGATTCCATTTACGCCAGGAGTTTTGAACAGCCGAGACATTGCATTTGCAACATCATCAACATAAATAAAATCCCTACATATATTTGGATTAGTGAGCTTAAAAGAAACACCTTTCTTGGCGCTAAAGAATGCCGATGACAAGAGGGAATTATCATGCTGAAAAGGTCCATAGGAATAAAAGATCCGATGCCATTTATAAGCAACTCCAAGACCAGCAACAAATTCGAGTAATTTTATCTTGGTAGCTGCAAAATCTGAAAGATTCTCTCCAATTACTTCCTCTTTAACTTGTCCAGTTTTATCACCATATTCAAGGCAAGAGCCAGCGATTTGAAAATCTTTGACCCCCGAGGAAGCCAAGATTTCAAAGAATTGTTTGGAAATTTTTAGGTTTCTTAAATTATTTTCTTCTGAAAGATTTGGCAGTCCTTCCCAGGCCAAATGGATAACCCGTTCAAATTCTTGTTCAGCAAGGTGTTTTATGAATTCTAGATCGCTCAGGTCCCCAAAATGGCCTGTAATCTCGGTTGGTAAGGCTGTAGAAACTCTAGAAGCTACATGCAAGTCTCCTATTAAATTCTGTTTCAATAGTGCTCTACCGATAAATCCTGATGCCCCAGTTATTAGAGTCTTCACTAGCTTCGTTCCTGGAAACTCAGCCAATTTCTATCTTGAACAGATATTATTTCAGGCCTAACCGGCCAAGGAATACTAAAAAAAGGATCATCGAATTTAAATCCACCATAATTATTTTGTTCAAATCTTGAACTCATTACGTAATGTATCTGAACATCTTTAGACAGTGATATCCAACCCACAGCACAACCTGCAGGTATATAGATTGATTCACCTTCCTCAGCAGAAAATTCCCTAGTAAAAATAGTTAAATATGATATCGACTTTGGGCGAAGGTCAACTACAGAAAGAAAGACAACGCCGGATAGTAGGGTCATTAATTTATTTTCAGGATCACCATCCACCTGAAAATGCATTCCACGCAAGGTGTACTTAAAAGGATTAGATGAGACATTAATTTGCATTGGTGTAAATCCGATACTGGAAAACCAATCAGAATCAAAAACACGAGAGAATTTTCCCCGAGAATCGCTGAATGCCGAACCTTTATAAATATTCAAGCCATAAATTTGCATCATGTTTATCTGATTCTCGTCAGATAGTATAAACCCTTGGTTGCCCAGGGAGGGGCAAGAAAACTTCTCCGTGCCATTTCAGTTCATCACGTAGGTATTTAACAATTTCATCTTCGAAATTGAATGGGCAGATAAAAACTATCTCAGTATCACTTTGAATTACAATTTTAGGTGAGTCGATCCTCAAATGATTACCTGGTGAAAGTTTGCCCCACTTTAGGGGATTGTTATCAGCAATAGCTTCAAAGACTTTCACCTTCTCGCCAATCGCATTCATTAAAGTTGAGCTTCGCGCGGAAGCGCCAAATGCACGGAACTTCTTCTTTGAGTTTATCTTCAAAAAGTCATTAATGTCTTCCAAATTTTTAGTGGCCAATGTTGCGAAATTGTGCCAAGCATCCTCACTCAAAACACCAAGTGATTCCTCTCTCTTAATTGCATCAAGAAGTCTTTGGCTAGGCACTCTTGCTGACCTGGAGGAGATTAGAACAAATGATCCGCCGCTTATTGGACTTTCCATCATGTCGAATGGAACCAGACCAACCTTGGATTGGGCTTCCGTCATACTTTTAATTGAATGATAAAAAGTATGCTCATGGTAAATCGAGTCGTAATGAATTTCATTCAAGATTCTTGATGCCTCATGGAATTCAACAATAAAAATACCGTCTTCTGATAATAATTTATCAATACCGTTCATTACATTAATCAAGTCCGGCACGTGCGACAAAACATTTCTAGCAATTACGATGTCGACTGTTCCAAAGTCTTTCTCAAAACGGGTTGCAAAATCTAAGTTAAAGAAATCTGCATGAATACTTATGCCATCAGCTCTCGCTGAATCAGAAATCTCTTTAGCTGGGTCTACGCCATGAATCTGACCACTCGTTAGTTTTCTAAATTCCTTAAGCAAAGTTCCATCATTACTACCAATTTCCAAGACTTCTGCGGTATTTGTTGAATACTTTATGACTTCTTGAGCCAAAATTTCACAATGTTTGCGTGCGGTCTCTGTTGTTCCAGTTACCCATAAATAATCCTGAAACATCAATTTTGGATTGACATTTACTGACAATTGAATTGATGTGCAGTTATTGCACCTTACAAGAATAAGCGGAAATTTCTTCTCAACCGATTTATCTGCAATTTCTCGAAGATTATTTGCAAGTGGTTGAATCCCTAGATCTAGAATTTCTTGAATTTCTGTGGAATCGCAAATCCGACACTTAGCTATCGTTACGCAATCATCGTTTAAATCTAAGGCTGTCATCAATAAGACCATTTTCAAGTAGGTATTTTATTTGCAGAAGTCTATTAGTTTTTCGGTCCATAAGATCTATACCTTGCCCAATTAACTTTTTAGATTCTAAAACAATTTCAGCGCCTCCAGCCTTCAGGCCCATTTTGGCTGTGAAGCCTAATTCCTTTTGTGCTCTTTTGAATGAAACTTTATAACTTCTTGGGTCAACGATGTTCTCTGTTTTAAAAGCTATGGGAATTCCGTCGAGACATTCCTGAGCTGCTTCGGCCAGCTGCTTAACGGTAAAATTTCCATTCAAAACACCGACATTGAATGAACGGCCTGAAATACTTTTGTTATCACTTTTTATGCATAACTCAATCGCACGGGCCAAGTCCAGAACGTGGACTATTGGCCGCCAGGGCGTTCCATCTGAATGGACATCAATTCTCTGTTGCTTAAGCCCAGTGAGAAGTAAATTGTTAAATACAATGTCGGTGCGAAGACGTGGACTCCAGCCGAATACAGTCGAAGGTCTAAGTGCAGTTGATATAAAACTTGAATCTGACATTGCCAAAATTTTTTGCTCCGCTTTCCATTTGCTGGATGCGTAGGCAGTTTGAGGATTCTTTATGGAGTTATCTTCATCCAACTCTTCGGTGCTCGATGATATTCCATATATACTTTGAGTAGAAATAAATATGAACTTTTCTACACCAGCCTTCTTTGCCATCTCTGCAGTACGAACCGCCCCCAAATAGTTAATTTCAAGAGTCAGATTTTGATCAAGTTCACCAATTGGATCATTTGAAAGTGCGGCTAGGTGAACAACAGCCTCAATCCCTACGAAATCAGATATTTCTACATCTCTAATATCTTTATTGTTGGTAGAAATTTCATTTTCAATTGGAACGAGCATACAGTCTCTATAAAATCCGCTGTCCAACCCAATAACATCATAACCTTGATTCTTCAAATGCGCCGAAGTGATCGTACCTACATATCCAAGGTTGCCTGTGACTAGGATCTTCATCAGGGGTTACTAGGTGAAGTTAGTTTCTCGCCAACAATTTCAGAAAGCGCATGGCAGATTGCTAAATGCAGATCTTCTACTGGGCCATATTTTCCAATTTCAGTACTAACAATTATTGAAGAATCAAGCATCTGAGCCAATTTACCTCCGTCAAATCCAAGTAACCCAAAAGTATTAAGGCCAATTTCTTTGGCAGCAATGGCAGCTTTGATGAGATTTTCCGAATTTCCTGATGCCGAAATTAGAATACATAAGTCACCAGGTTTAGCCTTCCGAAAAAGTTGGTGAGAAAAAACATTCTCATAACCAATATCATTAGCAATCGCTGAGATAAGTGAACTATTGCCAGTCAAGGCCAATACATTTACTTTTGGAAAAGAATTACCCATCCTGATAAATGATAAATCAGTTTCAAAATGCTCGGCCGTGCTAGCGCTTCCACCATTTCCCATAATCCAGATCGAGTTTTGGTCCGCAATACACTGTAAGATACTTGCGGCGGCAGCGTTTAGGTCGCTTTCTGGAATCGATAGCAAGCTGCTCAAAAAATCAAAATAAGGGTGTGAATGCAATTCAAGGGCTCCTCTTGATTAAACTAATAACTTCGTCCATGCCAAATTCTAATTCATCACTAGTAACTTCTGACCATTTATTGGAAGATCGACGTTGGAATTTATGTACATTCTTTCCATTTTCTTTCAAAAGCCAGGCGAGTTCGCTTGAAAAATGAATTTCAGACTTGCCTATGTCTATGATAATAATCTTTTCATATTGCAAAACTTTTGAAAATAAATTTGAACTTCCATCCTCTTTTGTTAATTGAGTTATAACAAATAAATCACATTTTTTTTCTGAAATTCCAATATTATCTATGATATCCTCGGCAAAAGAAATTTCTACCCCGTAAAATATGAGTGCAATCTTTGCTTCTTCATTAATTTCATTGGCTTTCCCATAAAGAATGGCTTTGTCATATTCAGCAATCAAAGTCACAGTTTTATCAATTGATTTCTTCATATTCTTTTGGCTTAAAGCCAAGAAATGTAATCCCGGGCTTTCGGCCTTCCTAAAGGCCATATCAATAGATTCTTTTGTGGATAGGTAATGTACGGGCACTCTCGCTAATGAGGCAAATTCATCTAAGCTGCTAAGGCTGGCCTGAGGACCTTCGTAACCACTATCAACTACAACCATAAGAACAATAAACGGCGCCAAGAATCGTCCATTTCGAAGCACGTTAGTAGTGTTAGTGAGTTGGTCAATTCCCAGTAAAGCAAAATCATGCTGTTTCATTAAAAATAAAGTTGGTATTCCAGACAGCGCCAGCCCAAGCCCAAAACCCATTAAAGAATTTTCAGAATTGATTGAATTAATTGCTCTAACACCATTGACGTTCTCGAGTTGCGAGCCAAGTCCGGATATTCTGGAACCGGCGACTATATTTTGACCAAAAATTACAGAATCTTTGTAATTTGAAAATTGATCTCTTATTTTCTTATTAACATATTGCGTGAATGAAATGTTCATTACTTTATGTACCAAGCTTTAAGTCGTCTAAAACTACAAACATTGGATCGGAAGAATTTCTTTCAAAAACATTATCAAAATCTGGCTCTACTCTAATAGCCCCAGCATGATAATTTATATATCGTTTGTTTCCCGTTTCTTCTTCCCTATAGAATCCCCCAAGAGAATTCACAACAACTTCAATGATAAGTGGCCGACCCAACCGCACAACATTCGTCCTGGCTATTTCAAGTTCCGAAACGTAATTATCTGGATCGTTTTCACATAGATACAAATAATCAACAGACATTGATTTTGCGAAAGTCTTTAAGTCTATTTCCGTTCTACGTTCTGCGATACTTGTACCAAGCGACCACTCATTATTTTCCACTAGAAAAACTATAGGTAGCCCAACCGAAGAAGCAAAAAGAACTGATTCATAGAAAATTCCTTCTTCTATCGCCCCATCACCAGTTATAGCCCAAGTTACACCTCCGCCTCCACTAATTTTGGATGCCATGCCTACGCCTAAAGAAACGGCTAAGTTATTTCCTAGGATATTCGATGTGTAAATATTTCCAGCTTTTGGATTCATTAGATTCATCGATCCAAGTCTTCCGCCTGCAAGGCCACTCTCTTTTAATAAATACTCATCAATTAATTCATTCTTTGAAGCACCAAGAGCCAAGTGGTAGTGAATATTCCTATGAGTTAATAGCAACTTATCTTTTGAATCAAGTACTTTCACTAATGAAGTAGCTATTGTTTCATGTCCAATACCTAAATGGATAGGAATCTGGAACTCCCCGGCGATAATCATGTTGTTGATTTCTATTTGAATTGTTCGTGACTTTTGAATCTCTTTCGCAATTTCAAGTCGTTGGCTCATGGGACTAATTATATTCATAAATCAAAATATAGAGCTGAATAATGCTAAATAGAATTAGCTATCCAACGTCCAAATGGCAAGGCACTCGTCCATCCTGGTGACACCGCATTGAGGATATGTGTTGAATTATGGGATTTTCGGACGATGAAGTCTTGTTCGAGTTTGCCTGTTTCCAAATTAACAAGCTGGGCACGGATTCCGGGCTTGAGTTTCTTCCAATGATTTGCTTCTTCAATTCCTAGAACAATTCTTGCAATATCTTTTACAATAAATTTAGTTAATGTTTTAGGTATTTCATCGCGAAGAATTTCTCCTAAATCATACTCTTTTCCTTTTAATAGTGACAACATAGACTTTAAGGAATCCTTAATCTCCCTAAACTGTACATAATCTGTCGCTGAATATTGCTCGCGACCAAATAGTGGAATTGCCGTTGGTCCGATTTTAATATCTCCGTCAAGCGTCAAAGTTATATGAACTCCTAGAAATGGATTTACTGGATGCGGAACTGGATAAATCAAAGTTTTAGGACTTGAATTCAATTTCTCAGAAACTCTATAGATGCCTTTGAATGGAAGGCATGCGAATTCAGTACCTACGCCAACACTTCTTGCAATTTGATCTGCATGAACTCCCGCAGCGTTAACTATACAATTTGCCGGGATTTCCTTATTTTGAGTAAAAGCTTTAACTACCCCATTAGATTCTCGTAGTTTAATTTCATTGCCTGTAACTATTACTCCGCCTAGCTTTCTAAATTTCAATGCAAGACAATCAATCACTGATCTTGGATCAGCAATCGCAGTAGTTGGGGACCACAAGAATTTGCCATGAGTTCTTGCGGCAGGCTCAAATTTGGTGAGCAGATTAGCGTCGAGGAGTTCAAGATCAATTTTGTTCTCGAGACCGCGATGGTATAGGGATTCTAGTCTTCCAACTTCATCTATGCTTGAAGTTACGACAACTTTTCCAGTTTCTTTCAAGGGAAGATTGTTTCCTTTGCATAGTGCTTTTAACTCTTTATTGCCATCCGCGCAGAACCTTGCCTTTAGAGACTCGGGTGAATAATAAAACCCAGCGTGAATAACCCCTGAATTTCGGCTGGATGCATGCATGCCAAGGTTTGACTCTTTTTCATATATGGAAACTTTTGTCTTGGGTTTTGATTCAAGTAAGGCAATTCCAATTGATAGGCCAATTATTCCGGATCCAATTACCAAATAGTCCGTACTATTGAATTCCTGCATAGTGAAATAAAACTACCACAGAACAAAATAATCCATTTCAAGAGGCTAGAATTCGTGTGTGGAAAGAAATTCTAATCCAATAGTATTTATTGGAATGCCTGTCTATAACAGTGAAAGTACCATTAGGCAAACACTTGAATCTATTGTGTCTCAAGATTATGCCGAATGGAAGCTATTAATTTCGGATAATTTTTCAACTGATTTAACACGTCAAATCTGTATAGAATTTGTGGAGAGAGATAATCGGATAACTTTTTACCAACAACCTGAAAACATTGGTGCGTGGAATAACTTTGTTTATGTTTTAGAAAAATCTGAGGGACTATATTTCAAATACCAAGCAGCTGACGATGTAATAAGTTCGGATTATTTAAAATCAAATGTTCATGAGCTAGAAGTGGATAGTTCTATTTTGGGGTCATCATCTCCAGACTGTTGGGACTGGGAGTATAAGCAACAAATCAGTCCAATTACATTTGAACTAAGAGGAAGCCAACGTTATCGGCTAAAAACCCTGAGGGAAAATTGCTGGCGAGCAAATGGCGTATTTTACGGAATCTACAGAACGGCTGAAATTCGGAAAGTAATCACTAAAGACATCTTTTCAAGCAAAATTGCTGTATTGGATTGGCTTATTTTGGCCAGACTTGTCAAGATTGGAAACATAAATCGAAGCAATTCAGGTCTAATGATCATGGGATCAAATGGAGCATCAAATTCAAAAGACTTAACCTGGTTTCATCAATTAATTGGGCTTCGTGCAAAAATTTTTCCCTATTTTGAATTTTATTGTTTACTTAGAAAAAGCACAGGTAAACTTTCATTTAGAGGAACGGTTGAAGTTCTGACTTGGATTATGGAACTACAATTAGGCCACATGAAAGGACTGACGCGTCTATTTGTCGGAAAGATTCTCAGATGGGATTAATTATCTCAAAAATAAATTCATTATTCATTCAAAGTCGGGCATGATTTTCTTTAATAAGAATAAAATCTAATGGCGTCCCTTCGACTATATCTTTTCGAAATCATTTTCCAAGAAATACATAGGTAAATTTCGGCTTAGCTCCATTACATCGGCAAATTGCTCTGATATTTTGGAGGGGTGAGAATAGTAGACGAGATTTTGAAATTAAATTAAGAAGCTACTTCTGGGATTTGTGCGCCCTAGAAAATTCATGGTTTTGCTTTCAACACAAACATGTTCAAAACTACACTTAAGCAGAATTACTAGATTTCTTCCTTACAATGCAAGCTAGCTAATTAAAATATAAACCTCATTGACTTGAGATTTAACGAACGCGGCTTAGGAGGTCAAGTTCGCAAACTAGGCTAAACGACGTCTCCAACGCACAAAGATTACCGCTGATCCCTCACCTCTAGCCAATTTAAGCCTCTTAGGTAGGCTTATCAAATGAATTCAGGCAGTAACAACAATAATGAAAAGGGTGTTGAAGTGAGAACTCATGATATTCCAGTTGCTGATGCAATGACAGAGTTTATGAAAGAGGGTTGGGCGCCTTCACCACTTACTGGTATTACCTCTCATCCATCAATTCCATACACACAACTACGCAGAGATAAGTTATCTAAACAATATGCGGGTAAGAGATTATTTTTTCCATCAGGCTCCTTAAAGGTAAGGAGCAATGATTCTGATTATCAATTTAGAGCTCACTCAGCCTTTAGTTGGTTTACAGGCATTGTTGCATCAGATTGTGTTCCAGATTCTTTATTTGTAATGGAGCCAACTACATCAGGACATGAAGCACTTTTGTTTATTCACCCAAGATCTCCTCGTAATGACAGTGAGTTTTATAAGGACACAAGATATGGCGAGTTTTGGGTGGGCAGAAGAATGACCTTGGAAGAGACTGAAACTAAGTACGGCATTAAGGTGAAACAAATTGAATCAATTGAGGAGTTTTTAAAGGACAAGAAGGAAACCTTGTTAGTTCGGGGTGAAGATTCTGCACTTGATAAGTTAGTTGAAGAAAACACAGAGGGTGAGAAAGAGTTTCTAAATTTCACCTCAGTGATGCGGGCCGTGAAAGATAAGTATGAGATTGATGAGATGCAAAAGGCGGTTGATGCAACAGTCCGTGGTTTTGCCGATATGGTCCGTGTTTTTCCGGCAGCAACTGCTGTAGCAAGAGGTGAGCGAGTAATTGAATCTGCCTTTTTTGGCAGAGCACGTCTTGAGGGTAATGACAATGGCTATCCAAGCATCGTTGCCTCCGGTGCTCATGCATGTGTATTACATTGGATCAAAAATGATGGCGATGTCTTGCCTGGGGACTTAATTTTAATTGACGCAGGTGTTGAGGTTGAATCCCATTACACCGCAGATATCACTAGAACCTTTCCGGTAAATGGAAAGTTCACAGAAGCACAACGGAAGATTTATATGATTGTTTATAAGGCCCAACAAGCTGGAATTGCTGCAGTTAAACCTGGGGCTAGATTTAAAGATTTTCACGCAGCCTGCATGGTTGAGATTGCAAAGGGAGCTGAAGAGCTTGGTGTGCTGCCAATTAGTGCAGAAGAATCTTTAAAACCAGAAAATGGCTTGCATAGAAGATGGCAGTTTCATGGCTCAGGCCATCACCTTGGTATTGATGTGCATGATTGCGCGCATGCTAGAAAAGAGCAGTATGCCGATGCAGTATTAGAGGCTGGCATGATTTTAACTGTTGAGCCTGGTTTTTATATTCAACCAGATGACACATTATTTCCTGAGGAGTATCGAGGAATTGGTATTCGAATTGAGGATGATATTTTAGTTACTGAGTCTGGCGCAAAAATATTAAGTAACGCACTTCCTCGTCACCCAGATGAGATCGAAGCGTATATGGCAAAACTACTAAAGTAGTTAATTACTACTTGTAGTTTTAACCTCCACAATCTCACAAGGCGCCCCATCGCAGCAATTAGTCTTCATATGACAATTTGGGCATAACCATCTTGTTGCTACTGGATCATAGGGAACACTGCAGAAATCACAGGGCATCTGATTATTAGCACCCATAAGTAATTAGCTCTTCTTGCTTTTAAAGGTGCGATTAATAATGGTGGTAACAATTGAGATTATTAAAGAGGCACCGAGTGCTGACCAGAAATCTTCCACATCAAGTGCGCTACTCCACCTGGCAGTTAGCATCAACATCACAGCATTGATTACAAAGGAGAACAATCCAAGGGAAAGCAGTATTGCTGGCAGGGTTAGTAACTTAACAATTGATCCAATTACTCCATTGATAAGACCGAATAACAATGCAACCCAAAGATATGTCCAAGCACCACCATTAACAGTGACACCAGAGATTAAGGTTGTTGCTGCCCAAAAGGCGAGTGCGCCAGCGATTAGGCGAACAATCAGATTCACGAACTAAACAATACCCTCACGTTTGCGAATTTTAGAGCCAAGCCATCTAACTGGGTCGTACTTAACATCTACTACCCGCTCCTTCATAGGGATAATTGCGTTATCGGTAATCTTTATGTGCTCAGGGCATACCTCCGTGCAACATTTAGTGATGTTACACATTCCAAGACCATGCTCTGCCTGCGCCTTTTGCTTACGGTTTTTCAAGATATCAAGTGGGTGCATATCAAGCTCAGCTAGCCGGATAAAAAATCTAGGGCCAGCAAAAGATTTCTTATTCTCTTCATGATCCCTGATCACATGGCAGGTGTCTTGGCAGAGGAAGCACTCAATACACTTTCTAAACTCCTGTGACCTTTCAA